>Ga0070731_10002192_pt1 | contig 18935 bp, 12 predicted proteins | sample Coa_R1_2_FD_66448 | JGI IMG/M metagenome (GOLD analysis project Ga0070731, IMG submission 66448) | Surface soil microbial communities from Centralia Pennsylvania, which are recovering from an underground coalmine fire - Coalmine... | ecosystem: Environmental > Terrestrial > Soil > Unclassified ... | reverse complement strand
CTCGGCGTCCAGGCCCATCGCGAGCAGGACGTGCGACGGCTCGGCCGAGCCGGCGGCACACGCCGAGCCGAGCGAGACCGCGATCCCGGCGAGGTCGAGGAGCACGAGGAGGCTCTCGCCCGCACAGCCGGCGAAGCGGACGTTCAGCGTGTTCGGCAGCCGCTCGCCCGCCGCGGGGCCGTGGCGAACGGCGCTCTCGATCCGCGTCCGGATGCCGTCCCAGAGGCGGTCGATCATGAGGGCCGCCCGGCGCGCGGCCTCGTCCCGTTCGTCGCGCGCAAGACGGGCGGCCACACCGAAGCCAACGATGCCGGCGACGTTTTCCGTCCCCGCCCGGCGCCCGCGCTCCTGCGGGCCACCGGTCACCTGCGGCGTGAGATCCACGCCGGGTCGGACCCAGAGCGCGCCGACACCCGCGGGCCCGCCGAGCTTGTGCGCCGAGAGCGAGAGCAGATCGACGCCGAGCGCAGCGACGTCGATCGCCATCCACGCCGCCGCCTGGGCGGCGTCGGTATGGATGACGATGCCTCGCGGCCGGAGCCGCGCTGCGACGGCGCCGACCGGCGCCACGGACCCGACCTCGCCGTTCGCGAGCCCGATGCTCGCGATCCCGGTGTCGGGCCCCGCGGCCACCGCCACCGTGTCGGCGGCGACACGGCCCGCGGAGTTCACCGTGACGACCGTGAGCGGTCGAGCGAGCGCGCGCGCCGTTTCGAGCACCGAGGCGTGCTCGATCGCGGTCGTGAGGATGCCACCCGCCGTGCCGCGCAGCGCGAGGTTGTTCGCCTCGGTGGCACCGCTGGTGAAGACGATCTCCGCCGGCCGCGCGCCGACGAGCGCCGCGACATCGGCACGTGCGCCTTCGAGCAGCGTGCGGGCGCGCGCACCCTCGCGGTGCGCGCTCGACGGGTTCGCCGGCGCGTCGAGGACGGCGAGCATCGCCGCGCGCACCTCCGCGCGGAGCGGGGCGCCGGCGTTGTGGTCGAGGTAGATCCGCATCGGCCCGGAGACGCCGCGCGGTCAGGCGTGGTGGGCGGTGTCGCCCCGGCGGCGGCGGTGCGCGCCGCGCCGCTCGCGATAGAGCTTGTAGTCCATGCTGTCGACCAGCGCCTGCCAGCTCGCTTCGATGACGTTGTGCGAGACGCCGACGGTGCCCCAGCGCTCGTGCTCGTCGCCCGACTCGATGAGGACGCGCACGACGGCCTCCGTCCCCTCCTTGTTGCCGAGCACCCGGACCTTGTAGTCGTGGAGCCGCACCTGCTCCACCTCGGGGTAGAACTTGCCGAGGGCCTTCCGCAATGCCCGATCGAGGGCGTTCACGGGACCGTTCCCCTGCGCCGCCGTGTGCTCGATCTGGCCGTCGGGCCCCTCGAGCATGATGGTCGCCTCGGCGATCGGGGGCTCGTTGTCCGTGCGCTTCTCGTCGATGACGCGGAAGCCGATCAGGCGATAGAAGCGGACGCGGTCGCCGTCGATCGCCTTCCGCATGAGGAGCTCGAAGGACGCCTCCGCGCCCTCGAACGCGAAGCCCTTCGCTTCGAGGTCCTTCAGCTCCTGGAGGAGCGCGGCGACCGCCGGCTTGTTCGACTCGAGATCGAGGCCGAACTTCTCCGCCTTGTAGAGGAGGTTCGAGCGCCCGGCGAGGTCGGACACGAGCACGCGCTGGGAATTCCCGACGAGATCGGGGTCGATGTGCTCGTACGTCTCCGGGTTCTTCTGCACCGCCGCGACGTGCAGTCCGCCCTTGTGCGCGAACGCGCTCTGCCCGACGAAGGGCTGGCGCTTGTTCGGCTCGAGGTTGGCGAGCTCGTAGACGAACGACGACACGTCGGCGAGCTTCTTCAGCTGGGCCGCCGACACGCAGTGGTAGCCGCGCTTCAGCTGCAGCACCGGGATGACCGACACGAGGTTCGCGTTCCCGCAGCGCTCGCCGATGCCATTGATCGTCCCCTGCACCTGCACGCACCCGTGCTCGATCCCAGCGACGCTGTTCGCGACTGCGAGCTCGCAGTCGTTGTGGCAATGGATGCCGAGCGGGGTGGCAACCGCAGTGCGTGCCGCATCGACGCCGGCACCAACCTGCTCCGGGAGCGAGCCGCCACGCGTGTCGCAGAGGCAGATGAGGGTGGCGCCCGCCTCCGCCGCCGCGCGTATGCACTCGAGCGCGTGCTCGCGGTTGGCGGCGAGGCCGTCGAAGAAATGCTCGGCGTCGAAGATGACCTCGTCGACGTGCTTGCGGAGGTACGCGACCGAGTCGTGGATGACTTCGAGATTCGCCTTGAGGGAGATGCGGAGGTCGTCGCGGACGTGCAGATCCCAGGTCTTCCCGACGATCGTCACGACCGGCGTCTCGGCCTTCAGACAGAGCGCGAGGTTCCGGTCCTCGGACGCGCGCACGCCGGCACGGCGGGTCGAGCCGAAGGCCGCTACCTTCGCGTGCCGGAGCCCGACGCGCTTGACCGCGCGGAAGAACTCCTCGTCGCGCGGGTTCGAGCCCGGCCACCCGCCTTCGACGTAGGCGACGCCCAGGTCGTCGAGGCGCTCCGCGATGCGGAGCTTGTCGTCGAGCGCGAACGAGATGTCCTCGGCCTGCGCGCCGTCGCGCAGCGTCGTGTCATAGAGCTGGACGCGGCGACTCATGTCTCCGCCCGCGCGACGAACGCGTCGTGCAGCGTGCGTACCGCCAGCTCGGTGTACTTCTCGTCGATCACGACGGAGATCTTGATCTCGGACGTCGAGATCATCTGGATGTTGATCCCCTCCGCGGACAGCACCTCGAACATGCGAGCCGCGATGCCGGCGTGGGTCCGCATCCCGACGCCGACGATCGAGACCTTCGCGACGTCGGTCTGGCCGGTGACGCCCTGCGCGCCGATGTCGCGCGCGGTCGCCTCGACGAGCCGGCGCGCCTTGTCGTAGTCGCCGCGCGGCACGGTGAACGTGAGGTCGGTCGAGCCGTCGGCGCCGACGTTCTGGATGATCATGTCGACGACGATGTTGGCCCCGGCGATCGGGCCGAACACGCGCGCCGCGATGCCGGGGCGGTCGGGGACGCGGACAATGGTGATCTTGGCCTGGTCGCGGTCGTGGGCGACGCCGGCGACGGTCACCTGCTCCATGGTCGGATCCTCCTCCACGACCCACGTGCCCTCGACCTCGTTGAACGAGGAGCGCACGTGGACCGGGACGCGGTAGCGCTTCGCGAACTCGACCGAGCGGATCTGCAGCACCTTGGCGCCGAGGCTCGCTAGCTCGAGCATCTCGTCGTACGCGACCCGGTCGAGCTTGCGGGCCTGCGGGACGATGCGCGGATCGCTGGTATAGACGCCGTCGACGTCGGTGTAGATCTCGCAGACGTCGGCCTGGAGCGCGGCGGCGAGCGCGACCGCGCTCGTGTCCGAACCGCCGCGGCCGAGGGTCGTGATGTTGCCCTGCCCGTCGACGCCCTGGAAGCCGGCGACGACGGCGACGGCACCGTCCGCCAGCGCCGTGCGCAGGCGGTCGACGTCGACGCGGACTATCCGGGCACGGCCATGGGCGCTGTCGGTCTCGATGCGGACCTGGTGGCCGAGGAACGAGCGCGCCGGGACGCCGCCGTCCTGGAGCGTGAGGCTCGTGAGCGCGGCGGTCACCTGCTCGCCGGTTGCGACCAAGGCGTCGCTCTCGCGCTCGTCGGGCTCGCGCGCCGCGGCGTGGGCGAGCGCGAGGAGGCGGTTCGTCTCCCCGGCCATCGCCGAGACCACGACCACGACGTCGTGGCCCGCCGCGCGCGTCTGCGCGATGCGGCCCGTGACATGGCGGATGCGATCCAGGTCCGCCACCGACGTCCCACCGAACTTCTGCACGATCACCATATATCGGTCCGGAAATGGCGGAAGATACCGGGCGGGGTGCCCCGCCTCAAGCCGCCGGCGAAGACGGACGTGGGAAGCAGGCGACACCCGATTGCGGAGTTGGTGCGAGCGGATAGGCTCCCCGCGGTGCGCTCTCTCGCGACCGACATCGTGAGCGACGACGCCGGCCTCGCGCGGCTCGCGGAGGCCTGGACGGCGCTGCGGGCCATCACGCCGCACGCGTCCGCGTTCCAGTCGTTCGCGTGGATCGACGCGTACCGGGCGGTGCTCCGGCCGCGCGGACGGCGACTGCACGTCCTCATAGTGCGCGACGGCGGCGAGCCCGTGGCGATCCTCCCGTGCGATCTCGGTCCGCACGGCGATCTGCGTCTTCTCGGTGAGCCACTCAGCAACTACCAGGGACCGGTGCACCGGCCGGAGCGCGTCACCGATCTGGTCGAAGCACTCGCGACGCTCCTCGGCGCCCCCAGTCGCGCGGTGCGCCTCCTCGACTTCGGCGGGCTGGTCGAACGCTCGCCGTTCCTCGCCGCGCTGCGCACGCTGCGTGTCCCCGGTTGGAGCCCAGCCTTCGTCGTTCGCACCGCAACCTGCCCGTACGTCGACCTCGCGGGGGGCTGGACGACGGTCTTCGAGCGTCGGACGAGCGGCTCACGGCGTCAGCTGGCGCGCAAGTGGAAGGCGCTCGGGCGTCTCGGTCGGCTCGAGTTCGGCGAGGCCGGTGACCCGGCTCGCGTCCGCCAGCTCCTACCGGAGCTGTTCAAGCTCTTCCGCCAGCGGTGGCAGGGACGGCACGAGTCGGGGGGCTTCGCCGATCGCTTCCGTGACTTCCACTTGCGCGCCGCACCTGCCCTCGCCGCCGCGGGCGAGGCACGCATCTCGCACCTCGTACTCGACGGCCACGTCGTCGCATTCTACTACGCCGTTCGCGCCGACGGCGGGATCGCGAGCTACGTCATCGGCCACGACGACGTCCTCGGGTCATTCTCGCCCGGCCAGCTCATGCTGATCCGCGCCCTCGAGGCGGCCTGCGTCCGCGGCGAACGTGAGTACGACCTCTCGCTCGGCGAGGAATCCTACAAGGACGAGTGGGCGAGCGGCGCGCGCGGCGTCTTCCGCGTATTCGCATGGCGGCGAAGATCGACCGGCGCGCTACACGGGCGCGCGCGTGCGCTCACGACCGAGGCTTGGGTCCGCGCACGCTCGATCGGCTGGCTGCGCGACCTCCGGCGTGAGGGACTCCGGCGCATGCTCGCCGGCCCGCCGCCGCTCGAGGCACGCCCCGACACGCCCGGCATCGGGGCCGGAGAGCCCGGCCGATGGGTCGTTCACCACCTGGAGCCGGGCGCGCCCGCCGAGGGTATCGTGGTCCGGGCGTGGTCGTTCGGCGAGCTCTGCGATGCGCTCTCGCCCCGGCTTCTCGCGCTCGCCACGGAGCGCTTCTATCGCGGTGATCCGCTCCTCGCGGTGTACCGCGACGAGACGCTCGTCGGCGTCGTGTGGCGAGCGTCCCCGGCCCGGCGCGCACTGGTGACGTTCGGCCACGAGCCGGTCCCGTCCGAGCCCGTCTACTATCAGCCCCTGCCGGTCGGGCGCGGCCTCGGCGTGCTTGTGCAGGCGCTCGCGGCGACGGAGCGAGGGTTCACGCTCGTCGCCCGCGTGCCCCGGCTTGCGGATGTCGGCTCCCGGGTCGAGGCGTGCTTCGTCGGCGACCTCCGCTTCGCGCCGCTCGGCCGCGCCCGCACGGCGCTCTCAGCGCTCGGCGCGCTCCACCGCGGCGATGACGCGCTCGACGTCGCCCGCGCGTAGCTCCTGGTGCACCGGTAGCCCGACGAGCGTCGCGCGCAGCCGCGCGGCGTAGGGGAAGCGCTCGACCGGCAGCGCCGGATGTGGACGCTGCCAGAGCTCGAGGGCGCGGACACCCTCTGCCGCGAGCCGGTCGAGGAGGCGTCGCCGATCGTCGCTGACGAGCGGGAACGCGAGCGGAGACGCGCCTTCCGGGAGTCGGCGGAAGTCGCGCGGCAACCGTGCACCGAGCCGCTCCGCCAGGTACGCGAAGTTTCGCCGGCGAGCGGCGGCGACGTGCTCGCACACGAGGCGCGCGACTGCACGGCGGGTGAGCGCGGAGGGAGGAATCTGCGTATCACCGAGCGCGATGTCGTCGTCGCCGCGCCGTCGTCCGGCAAGGCCGAGACGACGGACGGCACCGCCCAGCGCCGGGACGCGGGTCGCCACCCAGAGCGCGTGCTGGCGGAGGAGTGCGACCAGGCCGAGCGGCGCCCGACCGGCGACCCCAACGAGCGGCGCCCGGCAGACGACGGCGGCGCCGTCGGGCAGACCGAACGTCTTGTACAGGCAGGTGAGCGAGAGATCGGCATGCGTGCCGAGCGGCTCGCGCTCGGACGACGCAAGCCACGCCTGCGCGGCATCCTCGATCAGGAGGAGGCCGCGCTCGTCGCACCACCGTCGCCAGCGGCGACTGTCCTGCGGGAAGCCGAGATAGTGGATCAGATGCAACGCGCGCGTGCGCGCGCGGCGCAGCGATTCGAGCTCCATCGGCTCCGGCGCGAGCGTCTCGCCGCCGCCGTAGAACCGGCACACAAGGTCCGCGCGCACGAGCGCCTCGACCTCGGATCCATGATGATACGCCGGCACGAGCACCTCATCGCCCGGCCGGAGTCCCAGCGCGCGCACGCCCTGCCAGAGGCCGTGTCGGCCGCGCGCGAAGAGGTGACAGCCCGGTGTACCGAGCGGATGCGGGCCGCGGCGTGCGGGTCGCGCGAACCAAAGCCCGGGCGGCAAGGGCGGGAACGCAGGGATGAGCGTCGTACGCGAATCGTGCGCCGCTGCCAGCGGCACGCCGTCACGCGTGCATGACGTCACCGCATCCACGCAGCGACGCATAGTCCGCACGCCCAACGTCCACAATCCGTTCGTACCGGTGGCCGTGCACGCGCGCATGGCCCGTCCGACATCGGCCAGAAAAGAGTTTTTCTTTTCCGTCCGGTGCACGCGACCCGGTATCTCCCGCGACCGACGCGGCCATGGAGGGCACGACGGACAAGGTTGGACGCGCGCGTTCGGAAAGTGGCGTGCGCGGCGCGCGAATCGCCGTGAATCGTGGCGCGTCGCGCTGGATCGTTTCTTGTTACGCCCGCCGTCCGGTGATGCGGGGCGGGATGTGGTGGATGGCGGCTGGCGGGATACTCCTGACGGCGCTCACGGCGAATGCGGCACCATACGCTGCGCGTGTGCGCTGGCAGCCGAGCCCGGACGGCGACATCGCGGGCTACCGCGTGTACCAGCAGACCGGCAGCGGCGCGCTGCAGTCGGTGCTCGATGCGGGACTGCCGACGCTCGCGAGCGACGGTACCCTCGCCGCGATCGTCGTCGGGCTCTCGCCGTGCGTGAGCTACGACTTCGCGGTGACCGCGTATCGGGCCGACCGCACGGAGAGCGTACCGTCCAACGAGGTGGCGCTCACGCTGCTCGACTGCAGCGACGGCAACGCCTGCAACGGCGTCGAGACGTGCGTCGCGGGCGTGTGCGTGCCGGGCGTCCCCCTGAACTGCGACGACGGCAACGCCTGCACGACCGACTCCTGCGACCCGGCCGGCGGCTGCGTCCACGTCGCGGTCGCGGGATGCACGGCATGCGCGTCGGCCGCGGACTGCAACGACGGCAACGCATGCACGACCGACGCGTGCGTGGCGGGCCGGTGCACCCACACCACCCTCGCCGATGGAACCTCGTGCGACGACGGCCGCTACTGCGACGGCGTCGAGACCTGCCGGGCCGGTGTCTGTACCTCCGGCACGCCAGTCCAGTGCGACGACGGCAACCCCTGCACCGCCGACGCGTGCGACGAGACCCATCGCACGTGCACCCACGTTGCGGTCGCCGGCTGCGTGCCGTGCACGAGCGCGGCCCAGTGCGACGACGCGAACGCCTGTACCGCGGATGCGTGCACCGCCGGGCGCTGCACCCACACGGCGCGTCCGGACGGGACGTCGTGCGACGATGGCCTCTTCTGCGACGGCGTCGAGACGTGCCGGAGCGGCGTTTGCACGATGGGGCCGCCCGTCAACTGCGACGACGGCAACGCCTGCACCGTCGACACCTGCGACGAGGGGCGGCACGCCTGCACCCACACCGGGGTCGCCGGGTGCTGCACGGTGGACGCCGACTGCGCCGTGACGGATCTCTGCCAGACGAACCCGCGCTGCACGGCGAACCGCTGCACGAGCGATGCCGTCGTCTGTCCCGACCCCGGGCAGTGCGCGACCGCGAGCTGCGACCCGGCGCACGGCTGCCAGACGACACCCGTTCCCGACGGCACGCCGTGCGACGATGGCAACGTGTGCACGACGAACGACGTCTGCACCGCCGGCACGTGCGGCACCGGCCCGGCGGCGCTCACGATCGCGAGCACGACAACGGACGGGGGAACCACGCATCTCAGCACGCGCACCACGGCGCGCGGCACGTCGCTCAGCGCGCGCACGTGGTTCGCGGCGCCCGACGGCTTCGACGTCGCGACGAGCGACGTCCAGATCACCTTCCAGGACGACGGCGGGGACGTCCACTTCGCGACCGCGGTGCCGGGCGCCGCGTTCACCGCGTCGGGCAATCGGGCCGTCTACATGGAGGATGACCGCGCCACGGGCGGCGGCTTCACGCGCATCGAGCTGCGCGCGCGCGGCGGCCGGGTGACGATGGCCGTGCGGGCCGTGGTCGCCTCGAGCACGGTCGCCGCGCCCGGGATCGACGAGCTCCGCGCCGCGAGCAGCACGTCGTCGACGATCGACTGGAAGGTACGGACGGGGTTTCAATGCGTCGGCGGTTCGGGCCAGTGTCAGGGCAACGGCCGGCGGTGCCGTTGAGGGGCGAGGCGATGCGGACTGCGTTCGTCGTCGGGGTGATCGTGAGCGCGCTCGTCGCGCGTGGGCCGGCCCGCGCCGCGGATCCGGCCGGCACGCTGCACTGGGCCGCGATCGCGAACTCGTCGTTCGATCAGTACACCTCGAATCCGACCCAGGCGCAGAAGGATTGGATGACGGCGCACTACTGGCGCATGCTGACCTACTCGCCCTACTTCGACTCGCGCGTGTCGTGGTTCCCGAACGCGTGGGTCTACAAGGACCTGTACGCCATCTACACGGGCTCGACGCTGGCGAGCGCGCATCCGGACTGGATTCTCAAGGACGGGAGCGGCAACAAGCTCTATATCCCCTATGGCTGTTCGGGCGGCACGTGCCCCCAGTACGCCGCCGACATCGGTAATCCGGCCTTCCGTGCCAACTGGATCCAGGAGGCGACCGCGACGGTCGCGCACGGCTACCGCGGCATCTTCGTCGACGACGTGAACATGCTCATCTCGCGTGTCGGGAACGGCAGCGGCACGCCGGTTGCGCCCTTCGACCCGCGCACGAATGCCACCATGACGGAGGCCGCGTGGCGCGGCTACATGGCGGACTTCGTCCAGCAGATACGGACCGCGTTCCCGACCAAGGAGCTCGTCCACAACGCGCTCTGGTTCGCGGGCGTGAGCGACTCCTCCGTGCAGCGCGAGCTGCTCGCCGCCGACACGATCTGCCTCGAGCGCGGTGTCAACGACTCCGGGATCGTCGGCGGCACCGGCCAGTACGGGTTCGACACGTTCCTCTCGCAGATCGACTGGCTCCATTCCCAAGGACGGAGCGTCTTCTTCCTCCCCGGCGTCAGCTCGAACACCGCGCGCGAGTACGGCGTGGCGGCGTACTTCCTCGTCAGCGCAGGCTCCGACTCGATGGGCAACGACCCGGGGGGCGGGACGTCGCCGAGCGACTGGTGGTCGGGATACGGCGTCTCGCTCGGTGCGGCGCACGGTGACCGCTACCTGTGGAACGGCCTCGTCCGCCGCGACTTCGACGGCGGCATGGTACTCCTGAACCGCCCGGGCACCTCGCAGCAGACGGCCCAGCTCGGCGCGGCGTATCTCAACATCGCCGGCCAGCAGGTCACGTCGGTCACGCTCGGCGCCGCGCAGGGCGCCGTCCTCCGTCTCACCACGACGCCCACGACGCCGACGCCGCCCCACGCCCTCGACGCCACCAAGGCGCCCTGAGCTTCCGCACCGCGCACGTGCGCGGTGCGCGGATGCTCTGGACGTTTCCATCCCGCCGAGTCGGGACTTCGCTCGCGACGACGAGGGATAGAGCGCTCGCTAGACTGCTGGTACCCAAGTCCCCTGTAGCGGGCGAGCCGGGCACGAATGCCGGACCGAATCGCCCTGGAGTGATTCGTGCAGGGGGCCCACCGCATGTCACCGCCGGACGACGTCGTCCCGGAAACGACGACGCCCTATCCTCGACCGAAGAGACGACTCGCGCTCCTCCTGACGGCGGTTGTGGTCTGCTACACCGCCACGGGATGCGCCTCGAAAACGGGCGCACGTCCGACGCCGGCCGGGGCGGCTTCCGTGCACGGCGCCGGAGTGGCGAGCGAAAGCGATCACACCCGCCTCGCCGCGCTCGCGGCTGAGCGGAAGGGTCAGAAGGGCACCGGTGGCGGCTACCGGATCGGGCCCGACGATCTGCTCGAGATCCGGATTCCCGATCTCCTGGAGGTGCCCACGTCCGCGACCGCAGGGACGGGAGCGCGTCCCGGTGATGCCGCACCGACGCCGGTGTCGGGGGCGCCGACGTTCGCCCAGGGTGTGCGCGTGAGCGGGAACGGCGACGTGACGCTCCCGTACCTCGGCCAGATGCGTGCGGACGGGCTCACGCCGGACCAGCTCGAGCGCGACATCGCCGCCCGTCTGGTCGCTCGCGGCCTCCTCAAGCGCCCGCAGGTGAGCGTGAACGTCGTCGAATACCGCAGCCGTGTCGTCGCCGTCGTCGGTGCGGTGGAGCGACCGGGCGTGTTTCCCACCGCCCGCCCCGGGGCGACGGTGTCGGACCTGATCTGGGCGGCGGGTGGACCGAGCAAGGACGCAGGCCGCATCGTCCAGTTCACGCCCGTCGAATCGGAGTCTCGCGACGGCCATCCGGGGACACGCACGCCGATCCGAATGGACCTCGTCGACATCTTGCAGCCGACGGGCGACGCGGTCGCCGCGCTGCTGCCGGTGTGGCCGGGTGACGTGATCAGCGTCTCGCCGGCGGGAAACGTCACCGTGCAGGGCTGGGTCGACAAGCCCGGCGCGTACCCGGTGACGCGCGGGCTCTCGCTCACCGGCGCGGTCGCGGCGGCGGGCGGGCCGAGCTTCCCGGCGGACCGCCACCACGCCGTCCTCCGCCATGCGCTCGACTCCGGCGAGCAGCGCATCACGGCGGACCTCGACGCGATCGCGCACGGCGCGGCGCCCGATATCTCCGTCTGCGACGGCGACGTCGTCGAGGTCCCCTCGTCCAAGGCGAAGCTCATTCCGTGGGGCGCCTGGGAGGGCATCAAGGAAGTGTTCCGGGTGGGCGGCAGCATCGCAGTCTTCTAGCGGGGGCGATCCAACATGCACGAGATCGACATAACGCCACGCTACGCGCCCGCACCTCCCGGCTGGCGGGGCGCGCCCGTGGTGGACGCAGACGAGGAACGGCCGCGACACCTGCGCGACTATCTGGCCGTCATCACCCGCCACCGCCGGCTCGTCGCGACCTGCTTCGTCGCGACCCTCGTGCTGACCGTCCTCGTGACGCTCGTGATCCCGCGGCGCTGGAGCGCCGCGACGCGGGTCCAGATCTCGCGCCAGTCGCCAATCCAGCTGCGCCTGCAGCAGAACGTCCTCAGCCTCGACGACACCGACCACACGGAGCGCGGCGCCCTCGCCTTCCTCGCGACGCAGGTCTCCGCACTGAAGAGCCGCGACCTCGCCGAGCGCGTGATCCACCGCCATGCGCTCGACCAGAACCCCGCGTTCCTCGATCCCGGGGGTGACGCCGACGCGACCCTCCCCGGCGTCCCAGCCGCGGTGCGCCCGCGCGGGCTCGACGCGACGATCCCGATCCGGCCCGACAATCGCGTCAGTACGGGGCCGATCGATCCGAAGCTGCTCGATCGCTACCTCAAGTGGCTCACCGTGCGCGACGTGTCCGGGACGGACGCCATCGAGATCTCGTTCGTGACCCCGAGCCCGACGCTGTCGGCCTTTCTCGCGGCCGCGCACACGCAGGCCTACCTGGACGCGAACGCGGATGCGCTGAAGACGACGGACTCCGTCGCGCGCGGGTTCCTCGAGAAGAAGATCGCCGAGTCGAAGAAGCGCCTGAAGCGCGCCGAGGAGGCCCTCGACCGCTTCGCCACGCAGCACCCGGACGTGATGGTCGACCAGGAGCACAAGGTGGGTGGACAGCGGATCACCGAGCTCTCGACCATGCTCACGCAGGCGGAGACCGATCGCGTCTCGCTCGAGAGCCGCTATGAGTTCCTGAACAGCCCGAATGCCGACCCGCTCGCCTACTTCCTCGACCGGCCCGGCGTGGAGAAGCTCCGGCTCGCGCTCCTCGACGTGCAGGCGCAGAAGGCCGGGCTCGACGAGCGCCTCGGCGAGAACCACCCGCGCATGGTCGAGCTCCGCCGGCTGGAGAGCGAGCTCTCGGGCCAGCTGCGCGCCGAGGTCAACCGCGGTGTCTCCGGCGTCCGCTCGCACTACACCGCCGCGAAGCAGCGCGAGGACCGGCTCCGCCGCAAGCTCGAGCAGCAGCAGGAGATCGGCACCGAGCTGAACCGCGTCGGCGCGCGCTACGCGCTCCTCAAGAACGACGTCGAGACGGCGCGCGCGCTCAACACGTCGCTCCTCGAGCAGGGCATGGCGACGGCGGTGAACTCCGATCTCACGCCGACCAACGTGCGCGTGCTCGAGCATGCCGAGGTCCCGGAGAAGCCGAGCCGGCCGAAGTGGCCGCTGAATCTCGCCCTCGGCGCGGTCGCCGGCCTCGTGTTCTCGATCGGCGCCGCCTTCGGCCGCGACTACTTCGACCAGAGCGTGAAGGGACCGGATGACGTCACGGCGCTCATCCGCGTCCCCACGCTCGCCACGATCCCGAACTTCGAGCTCGCGCGGCGGCTGGTGGCCGACGGATCGACGAACGGCGCCGCGAACGGGCACTCGAACGGCAACGGGAAGGCCGACGAGCTCGTCGTCCTGCACGAGCCCGCCTCGCAGGTCGCGGAGGCGTTCCGCAGCATGCGCACGGCGCTGCTCTTCTCGAGCCGCCGCCGGCCGAAGGTGATCCTCGTCACCAGCGCCCGGCCGGCCGAGGGGAAGACGGTCGCGAGCCTGAATCTGGCGACCACGCTCGCCGAGGGCGACGCGCGCGTCCTCCTCGTCGAGGCCGACCTCCGGCATCCGCGCTGCCACCGCATGCTCGGCATCCCCTGCGCGCCCGGCCTCTCGACCTTCCTCGGCGGCCAGAACGAGGATGTCGACGCGCTCGTCCATCCGCTCGATCCACCCGGGCTCTTCTTCCTCCCCTCCGGACCCGTGCCGCGGAACCCCGCGGAGCTGCTCGGCTCGCAGCGCATGCGGGTCGCGCTGCGCGAGCTCCGCCGCCGCTACGACTACGTCGTCGTCGACACGCCACCCGCGTTGCCGGTGACCGACGCCGTCATCCTCGGCCGGCTCGCCGACGGGGTCGTCCTCGTCGTCAAGGGCAACGCGACGCCTCGCGACCTCGTCCGGCGCGCGCACGATCGGCTCGCGCAGGCCGGCGCCCGCTTCCTCGGCGTGGTCGCGAACAACGTGACGCTCGCGTGGGGCGAGCCTTACTTCGGCGACGGCTACTCCTACGGGTACGGCTACGGGGCGCGCTCCGACGAGCCCGTCGATGGCGATGGCCCTGGCCCTTCCGGCTTCGCCGCGACGCTCCGTCACGCGCGCGACGTCGCCGGCAACTCGACCGGCCGCATGCGCGATGTCGGGACGGTATGGGTCCGCGAGGTGATGCGCTTCGCGCGAGGAGGACGCGCCGGCTGATGTTCGGTCGGGCGCGCGCCTACGAGCCGCCGGTCGGAGGAACGCCGGTCCGCCTCGAAGCGGTGCCGACGCCCGCGGCGCGGACGGGCACCAACCTCGCGGCCAACGCCGCGTGGCTGCTCGGCTCCAACATCGCGTATGCCGCGTGTCAGTGGGGCGCGGTGGTCGCGCTCGCGAAGTTCTCGCACCCGGAGGCGCTCGGCTACTTCGGCCTCGCGCTCGCGGTGACGAACCCGATCGTTCTCGTGACGAGCTTCGCCTTGAAGGCGTACCAGTCGACGGACGTCCGCGGCCGCTACGCGTTCGCCGACTACATGAACCTCCGCCTGGCCGCGAACGTGGTCGCCGCCATCATGGTCGGCGCGATCATCGCCGTCGGCGTCGTCACCGGAACGGCCGGCGCCGTGCTCGTGCCGGTCGCGGTCGCGAAGCTCGCGGACGCAACGTCGGAGACGTGCTACGGCGTCGCGCAGAAGCACGAGCGCATGCGCTTCGTCGCGATCGCGAAGACGCTCCGCGGCGCGCTCGGGCTCCTCGGCCTGGCGGCCGTGATCGTGTTCGGGGGCAGCGTCGTCAGCGGTGCGTGGGCCCTCGCCGCCGCGTGGACCGGGTTCCTGCTCGCGGTCGAGCTGCCGTACGCCGGCCTCCTCGAGTCGCCGTTCGGCGCGCCGCACGCGCACGTCCTCTGGCGACTCGCGCGCGAGACGGCGCCGCTCGGTGGTGTCGCCGGCGTGGTCGCGCTGACGCAGAGCCTCCCCCGCTATCTCCTCCAGCTGACCGAGGGCGCGGCGGCCGTCGGCTACTACACGGCGCTCGCGTCGGTCGTGCCGGTCGTGTCGCACCTCGCGGCCGCGGTCGGCAACGCGTCGGCACCGCGCCTCGGTTGGGCGGTCCTCTCCGACACGCGGCGTTACCGCGGACTCGTGCGCGGGCTGACCGCCGTGGCGGCCGTGGCGAGCATCGTCCTCGCACTCGGCACGGCCGCGTTCGGTGGCTGGTTCCTCCGCGTCGCCTATGCGCCCGACTACGCGGCGTACGAGCGCACGCTCGTGCTCGTCGTCATCGCCGCCGGATTCGGCGTCGTGAACACGATCACCTACTTCGCGCTCGTCGCCGTTCGACGCGTGGGCTTCCTGTTCGCCATCTACTCGGCGGGGATGGTCGCGACCGGGATCGTTGGCGTCGTCCTCATCCCGCGCTTTGGCCTCGACGGTGCCGCGATCGGGGCGATCGTCGGCGCGGCGGTCACGGCCGTGCTCGGCGCGCGCGCGGCGCTCTCGGGCGGAGGGGCGCGATGAGCCCGCGCGACACGGGACGCGGCGTCGCCGAGCTCGCCCGCGGACGGACCGACGAGGTCACGATCGAGCTCGGCGGCGGCAATGGACACGGCGCCCCGCCGCTCGCCGAGACCCCGCCGACCTTCGTCGTGGTGCGGCTCACCGACGGCCCGGGTCGGACGCGCCGGTATGCCGTCGGTGCGCCCGAGGCGGTGCAGGGCCTCGAGGCCCTCCTCGGCGCGATGCGTGCGAACGGCCACCGAGCCGTGGATCTGCGCGCCGAGGTCGACGCGAACGAGCTCGTCCCGTACGTACGCGCGCTCGCGCCGGACGACGTCTACGTCGCGCTCGATGCGGACGGCGACGACCTGCTCGCCGCACTCGGCGCCCGCATGCTGATGGACGGCCTCGCCGTCCACCTCGTCGTTCCCGGGTTCGGCGCGCCCTCGGTGCAGGCGACGGTCGGCCGCATCGGCGCGCACACCTGCATCTCGCTGCGCGCGACCACCGAGGGCCGGGTCGCGGCCGTCGTCCGCCGCGCCGCGGACCTCGTCGGCGCCGCCCTCCTGCTCGCGCTCTTCGCGCCACTCCTCGCCGTCGTCGCCGCGCTGGTCTGGTGGACCACTGGGACGCCGGTCATCTACGCGCACGAGCGCGTCGGCCGCTACGGCAAGCGCTTCACGGTTTACAAGTTCCGCTCGATGGTGCCGGACGCCGAGCAGATCCTCCGCCGCTCGCCCGAGGTCTACCGACGCTACGTCGCCGCGAACTACAAGCTGCCGCAGGACGAGGACCCACGCATCACGCGCTTCGGCCGGCTGCTGCGCCGCACGAGCATCGACGAGCTGCCCCAGCTCTGGAACGTGCTCCGCGGCGACATGAGCCTCGTCGGTCCGCGGCCCGTCGTGCCCGACGAGGTGCGGGAGTACGGCGACTACGGCGGTCTCCTCCTGCGCGTGCGACCGGGGCTGACGGGCGCGTGGCAGGTCGCGGGGCGGAGCCTCATCGCCTATCCGGAGCGCGCCCGGATCGACCTCGAGTACGTCGCGACGCGGTCCGTGCCGGACGACGTGCGCATCCTCTTCCGCACCGTCCCCGCCGTGCTCCTGCGTCGCGGAGTGGTCTGATGAAGGGGGCGGCACGGTGGCCGCTCGCGGTGGTCTGCCTGTACGCCGCGCTCGTTCCCTTCCAGCCGGTCTTCGTGCTCCCCGACGGGTCGCCGCTCCGTCTCGCCGCCGCCGACGCGGTCGCGCCGCTCGTGCTGCTCGCGGCGTTCTGGCATCCGCGCCGCCGGCTGCCGTTCGGGCCCATGGCGCTGTTGCTCGCGCTGCCGGGGCTCGCGGTCGTCGCCACGATCTGGGCAGCGATCGGGCGCTCGCTGTCGCTCTACGCGGTCGGGAAGACCGCAGGGCTCCTCTACCTGGCGGTCATGGCGCTCGCGATCCTACGCGCGACCGACCGCGACGCCGCGCCCGCCATTCTCGGGGCCCTCGCGCGCGGGACGTTCTGGAGCGCAGTCATCGGGCTCGCGGGCTTCGCGGCGTTCCTGCACGGCTTCCGCACGCCGCTCGTCGAGGGCGATCGGCTCTGCGCGACCATGACCGGCGATCCGAACATCTACGGCGGGCTCGTCGCGGTCGCCCTCGTCATCACGGCGACCGACGGCCGCGCCCGCCCGCGTGCACGGCTCGCGCGCGCGGCCATCCTGGTCGCCGCCCTCCTCGCCACCGGATCGCGCAGCGCGGTGCTCGGCGCGATCGCCGCTTTCGTCGTGTGCTCCGCGGTCCGGACGCGCGACCCCTTCGTCTCCGGCGCCTGCTGGGCGTACCTCGGTGCGGCGGCGGCGCTCGCATTCATGGCCGTCATCTCTACCGACCTTGGCGCGGCGAGCGCCGAGCGCGTCTGGGAGCATCACTGGCGGAACTTCACGGTCGACAGCCGCCTCGATCTCTACGCGCGCGCGTTCGCCGAGTTCAGTGAGCATCCGATCACGGGCCTCGGCATCGGCGGCTTCCGCGATCTGAACAGCTTCGAGCACGGCGGCCACGCCTCGCACTTCGTCGTCCACAACACCTATCTGTGGGCGCTCGTCGACCTCGGGGTCGCGGGCGGCGCGCTCGTCGTCGGTCTCGTTCTGGCCGCGCTCTGGCGCTGCGTCCGCGCGGCGCGCGGACGGCCGGCGGCGGCGAGCGCGGCGGTCGTCGCGGCGGGGCTCGCCGCGATGGCGATCTTCAACCTCTTCATCGACGGCTTCTACCAGCGCCACTTCTGGATCCTCCTCGCCTGCGCGTTCGGCCTGCCGGTCTTCCGGCCGGCCCGGCGACCGGCGACGGCAGTCTGGCGCGGCGAGGCCGCGTACGGGGTGTCGTGAACACATTGCGCGTCCTGCTCGTGAGCGAGCCGATGGAGTACGGGGTGCTGACCCACCTCGAGCGGCTCTGCGACGGCCTCGACCGCGCGCGCTGCACGGTCGGGCTCGTCTTCTCGCCACGGCGCATGGCGCCGCAGGCGCACGCGCTCGTCGCCCGCCTCGCGACCCGCGGCGTGCCGGTGCGCGCCCTGCCGTTCCATCGCGGCATCGGCGGCGGCGACCTGCGCGCCGCGTTCGGCCTCGTCGGCGCGATGCGCGCCTTTCGGCCCGACGTCGTCCATTGTCACAGCACGAAGGCCGGGCTCGTCGGGCGGGTGGTCGCGGCGGCGCTCGGCGTGCCGGCCCTCTATACGCCCCACGGCACGAGCTGGCACTACACCGGCCCGCGGCTCGGCACGGTGCAGCGCGCGCTCGAGCGTGCCTTGCGCCGCGTCACGAGCCAACTTCTCTCGGTTTGCCCGGCGGAGGCGCGCGCCTTCGTCGAGGAGATCGGTTACGATCCGGCGCGCGTCCGCGTCGTTCCCAACGGCGTCGCACTCCCCGACCCGCCGACGCTGGCGGCGGCGCGGGCGCGCGTCCGGCGCACCCTCGGCATCGCGCAGGGCGAGCTCTGGCAGGTATTCGTCGGCCGTCTCACGCCGGAAAAGGGCGCGGACGTCCTCGTCGACGCCGCCGCGGCCGGCACGGGCGCGGACGGCATCCTCGTCGTCGGCGATGGCCGCGACCGCACAGCGCTCGAAACCCGAGCGCGCGGCGCCCGCACGCAGGTCCGCTTCGTCGGCTACCAAGCGGACGTGTCGCCGTTCCTCGCCGCCGGCGACGTGTTCGTGCAGCCGTCGCGCTCCGAGGGGCTCCCGTTCGCCGCGCTCGAGGCGATGGCGCACGCCCTGCCCGTCGTCTCGACCGGGGTCGGCGGGCTCGCGCGCGCGGTCGGCGACGCGGGGGTCATCGTGCCGCCGGCGGATCCGACGGCCCTCGCCGCCGCGCTCCGCGCGCTCAGCGCGGACGACGGGCGGCGGCGCGCCCTCGCGGACGCCGGCCGGGCGCGGGTGAAGCGCGAGTTCGGGCTGCCGGCGATGATCGCCGCCGTTCACGAAGCCTACGAGGACGCGCGGCCGGCGCGCGTGCGAGGGCGCCCGTCGCTTGCCGCGGTGGGTGAGATGTAGAGCCGCGCCACAGGGGGGACGATCTGAACGCTCGGGAATCCGCGCCGTTTCCACACGGCGCGCTCGTCGTCTCGCTCGACTTCGAGCTCCACTGGGGCGTGCGGGACAAGTGCACGATCGCCGAGGACCGCGACCGCCTCCTCGGCGTACGCGCCGCCGTCCCGGCGCTGCTCGACCGCTTCGCGTCCGACGGCATCCACGCGACGTGGGCGGTCGTCGGTCTTCTGCTCGCCGAGACGAAGCGCGAGCTCCTCGCGCGCCTTCCGCCCGCCGTCCCGTATGCGCGGCCGGCGCTGTCGCCGTACGCGGCGCTCATCG
>Ga0070731_10002191_pt1 | contig 18943 bp, 25 predicted proteins | sample Coa_R1_2_FD_66448 | JGI IMG/M metagenome (GOLD analysis project Ga0070731, IMG submission 66448) | Surface soil microbial communities from Centralia Pennsylvania, which are recovering from an underground coalmine fire - Coalmine... | ecosystem: Environmental > Terrestrial > Soil > Unclassified ... | reverse complement strand
TGCTCGCTGCGCTCGCGGGAACCGCCGCTCCCGTCTGCGCGCATCTGCGTCATCTGCGGATCACCACTCAACACGCTGAAGAACCGCCGGGGATGGCGGGGATCGGTGAAGCGGCTGGGCAGCGACACATCGGATTCGACGACGCGGCGAGCCGGGGCGTAGGCGTGGACGACCAGCGGCCACGCGGTCACGATGCCGCCGTGGCTGAAGGTGCGGCCGACGCGCCACACGATCACGTCGCCGGGCCCGGGCACATCGACCTCCTGCGCCCGGTCGAGGATGAAACCGAGATAGCGCTCCTCGTCCCGGTGCAGCATCCAGCTCCGCGGGTAGGGCCGCGGATCGAACGGCGGCAGCAGGCCGAGATCGGCGAAGACGCGAACCAGCAGCATCGCGCAGTCGACGCCCACGCCCTTGAGATCGGCGCCATGATGGTAGGGCGTGCCGATCCAGGATCGGGCCTCGGCGACGACGGCGGCGCGCCCGGTGGAGGTCACGTCGAGGCCCGGCATGGGAAGACGACCGTCAGGATGAGCACCCTTCCGTCGCTGGTCGCGATCGTGGCGGAGAGCAGATAGTCGACGCCGTCGAGCGCGGTGCCGAAGAGCTGCGCCACGGCGTTGCCCGTACCGGCGGCGAACATCTGGCTGCCGTCCGGCAGCGTGGTGACCGCGCCGCGGACCGGGCTGCCGATCAGGCGCGAGGTCGGCGCCGCGTCGGTCCCGGCACGGACGGCACAGGCGACGCCGGTGACGGAGGCGATCGAGGCGCCGGCGAGATCGGCCGTGAAATCGAATGGAACCCATTCCTGCTCGCCCGGCTCGATCGGCGGGCGGAGCGTGCCGCAGCTCGCCATGTCAGATCCCTTCGTCACGATGCGGAGCCGGCCCGCGCCGGAAGCCGCGCGCTGCCGAACGGCACCGGCGGCCAGCCGCCGGCGCCCGGCCGCAGCGGCGCGATAGGTTGTGAAGACCCGCGACGGACCGGCGGCGAGCGCCGGCCGCGCCGCACCCGATACCCAGGCGGCGATCCCGCGCAACGCACTGCCCAGGAGCGAAGCGCCGCACGCCGCCAGTGCCGCGCCGGCCCAGACGCGCAGCCCGCCGAAGGCCGGCGAGACCCGCGCAGCACCAATCGCTGCACCGGAGAGTGCGCGGATTGCGTTGGCTCCCGGCACGGCGCGCGAGGCACCCGTCGAGACGCCGGCGACTGCCCGCACGGCGTTCATGGCCGGTGCGGCCCGCGCGGCCGACCGCACGGTCGCAGACGCCGTCTTGGTGCCGCCGAGAGGAAGCTCCTCGAGGAGCCCGGTAGGGTAGAGCATGGACCATCGCCTCAGATCCTGAGCAGGCTCCAGTCGAAGCTGCGGCCGGTGCCATTGAGCTGCTTCAACGTCGCCTTGCAGCCGGCGTCGGCGGCGAGCGGCGGGCTCTGCACGATGCCGTTGATCACCGGCCCCGAGATCGCCGCCTTCCAGCACTGCACCGTGTTCGAGTTGAGCTTGTCGTAGACGCGCAGCTCGACCGTCTCGCCGTTGGCGAGGTTCGAGACGTTCACCCGCAGCACGTAGGTGCCGTTGGTGGTCGGATTGTCGAGCGTCTGCTCGGTCCCGACCGAAGCCGTCTGCGTGCCGGAATTGTCGACGGTCCAGGTCATGTCAGGTGATTCCTATGAGAATGAGGCCCGGCTTGCGGGCGGCGGCACTGGTCGCGCCGCATTGGCAGCGGGCCGCCAGCCGCGTCCCGGCCGGGATCTTCCGCCAGAAGATGTGGTTCGGCCCGCTCAAGGCGTTGGTCGTGTTGCCGTAGGCATCAGCGAGCGAAAGGTTCGGCAGGATCACGACCTCGCTGCCCGAGGCGCCGACGCCGACATCGACAAGGAATTCCGACGCGGAAGCCTGCGCCGTGAAGCCGGCGTTGCTCCAGCAGATGAAGAACCCCTCGATGTCGTAGGCGGTCGACGATGCGAGCTGCGTCCAGCTCCCCTTGGTGTTCGCGGTGCCGCCGGCATCGATCGACTGGCCGGTGATGCCGCTGGTGATCCCGTAGGCGGTCAGCAGCGCATAGCCGCCCGGCTCGCCCCAGCTCCCGTCCGCCAGGGTGAGGCTGACGGAGACCGCGGTGCCCGAGCTGCCGCTCGACGCGGCCTGGGCGGAAATCCGCGTCCCGGCCGGGACGGCGAGCGGACAGAAATAGGTGGTGGACTGCGCGCTCGTCGTGCCGAAGCCGCCCATCACCAGAAGCGGCGGCGTGATCGCGATCTCGCTGCCCGAAGCGCCGATGCCGATCTGGACACCGGAACAGTAGTTCGTCCCGGCGCTCGGATTGTTCCCCAGCAGCGTGACGAAGAACCCGATCGCATCCACGGCCGTCGAGGAGATGAGTTGGGTCCAGGAGCCGAACACACCGCCGCCGGCCGAGCCGGGCGCGACCTGCGTCCCGGTCGACGTGCCGGTCGCGGCACCTACATTGCTGTAGACGGCGCCGCCGCCGGCCGAGGGGAAGCCACCCGGCATGTCAGGCCAGCTTGATGCTCAGCGCGCCCACATTGATCTGCGGGGTGTCGCCGTTGTTGATCGTGAGGGTCGCGACCTTCCTGACCGTGCCGCCGCCGCTCGCACTTACCGTGACGCCCGTCAGCGTGAACGTGTCGGTCGCGGCCGTGGCCACCGTATAGACGGTATTGATTGCCACCCCGCCCGGCAGCGCCGTGCCGCTGTACTCCGAGGCCAGCACTACGGAATCGCCGGGGCTGAACCCATGGCCGGGGCTGGTGAAGGTACCCGAGGTGGCGGCCGTGAAGGCGAGCTCGGAGAACGCGCCGAGATAGCCCCAGACCAGCATGTTGCCGGCGGTGGCGGCGTCCATCAGCGCGAAGGCAGTGATCGCCGACCAGTTCGCCGTCGCCTGGGCGAAGGCGAGCGCGTTCGCGTTGGAGATGGCGCTCGGGTCCGATCCGGACGCGGCATTCCAATCCGCTGCCGCCGTCACCTTCCGTGCGTAGCCGGAGCCCGACATCTCGGTGCCGGCGGCCCCGTCTGACGGCGCGGCCGTGAAGAGCGCCACATAGGCCGTCGGCATGGCGAATGCCGCCTTGCCGACGACGTGACCGAGGATCGCCTTGGCGGCGTAATCGGTGAAGGAACCGGCCATGGTCAGGCTTCTCCTGGTGTTGCGGGGGTTATCCGCAGATGACGCAGATATACGCAGATGGAAGACGCGGCTCCCGCGAGCGCAGCGAGCAGCAAAGGTGCTGCGGTGTATGCCGCAATGCTTGTCGCTTCGTGCCGATCATCTGCGTACATCTGCGTCATCTGCGGATCAGATCGCCGTCGTGGGTGGCGGGACGTAGGGGAAGGCGGGGAAGTTCGCGACGTTCGAGAACTTCCAGCAGCCGTGGAGCGGCGTGTCGGCGGTCGTGACGGTGCCGCCCACGGTCCGGTCGCAGCCAGCGTAGATCGTGAATGCGTCGCCGGGCGCGGGCAGCTCCGGCAGCGGCGCCCGCAGGGTGAAGCCGCCCGTCCAGGACGTGTTGACGGCGAAGCTGTCCCCCGCGAGCACGCCCGAGGTGAAAGTGACCGTGCCCTGGTCGAACCAGTTCGCGGGCGCCGCGTTGGTCCAGTCGACCTGCAGCAGATCGGCGCTGGCGACCGTGCCGCTCCAGGTGAAAGGCGTGCCGTCCGAGGCCGTGCCCGATCGGGCGACGCCGCAGCCGAAGCCGTAGAGCGTGTACCAGCACGAGGCCTGGTAGATGTTCCGCGGCATGTCGGCATCGAGCCAGACGAGCGGCGTCTTGATCTTGAGCTGGGCTTGCGCGCGCCCGATCTTCTCGAGCGTCGAGAAGTACCCGTAGAACAGCAGCACCGTACCGATCGCCGGCGCGCCCCATGCCGGCAGGAAGGCGCGGAACCGGGCCAGCGTGGCGCCGTCGAAGAGCCCGTTCATCAGGGCCTGCGGCCAGCTCTGGCCTTCGATCGTCTCGGGCGGTCCGCTCCAGGCGAGCATGCCCTCGGGCCCGCTTGCAGGCACGATCGTGCCCGGCTTGTAGCTGATCGTGACGTCCTGCTCGTCGACGTCGAGCCCGACCGCGACCTTGTACCTGACCCCGGCGATGCGGACCTGGCTGGCGAGGAAGGTGGTCGCGGTGCGTCCGGTGCCGTCGCCCAGCACCATCGATCCCGGCACGCCGAGGCCCAGGATCCCCGACCCGTCATCGGCATCCGAGTAGACGACGACCGGCACGTCGGCATTGGTGAAGTAGAAGACGCGCCCGTCGGCCAGCGTGATGACATAGCAGTCCGGCGCGATGATCTGCGACGGCCGCTGTGCCAGGTACTCGGCGAGCCTTGCGGACATCGGCTTCATGGGGTGTTGATCCGCAGCTGACGCAGATGCGCGCAGATAGCGGGGTCCGTCATTGCGAGCGGAGCAAAGCAATCCAGGGCGACGGTCTCGAACCCTTGGATCGCCGCGTCGCTGCGCTCCTCGCGATGACAAGGAATCTGCGTCATCTGCGGATACCCCGACATCACGGCTCCTTCACGCTGGTGAACTTGAGGGATTTCAGGGACCACAGCTGGTCCATGAAGTTCTCCAGCTCGGCGCTGTCCTCGTCGAAGCGGCAGAGGAAGTAGAAGCTGTAATCGGCGGTGACCTGGACGCCGGCGGGCGGCGGGGTGGTGAGGGCGAGCGTGTTGGGCAGCGTCACCGACCAGGTGCCGGCCGCCGGCGGCGTGCCGTCCAGGTAGACGTTGATGCCGGTGAGGTCGACCTGCCCGGCCGGCTCGCTGAGATCGGCGCCCAGCGGGTGCAGGAAGGTGAAGCTCGCCGTGGCGCCGTCGCCGGTGGCGAGCAGCTGGCCCGTCGCCTGGAAATCGGTCGGGTCCTGGAACAGGAACCGCCCGAACTGGCCCCGCGCGGCGAGGAAGAACTGCAGAAGCGTCTGGTACTCGGCGAGACCGGGTGCGGCGCGCAGCACCTCGAAGGTCAGCTCGAAGCCCCAGAGCGGGTAGGCGTAGAGCGCCAGCGCCACCTCGCGCCCCGAGACATGCTTCGCGACACGGGTCGAGAAGACCGGGTGCTTCTGCAGCGAGTAGGCCCAGGGCAGCGACGCCAGCGGGAAGATCGGCAGGCTCACGCGAGCGCCTTCCGCGCCGCGTTGCGGTGCATGTTCCGGAGAATGCCCAGCATGTGCCCGGCCGAGCGGGTGAGCATCCGCTCGAACTCGCCCTTGGAGATGCCGGGCGCGCCGCCGTGGAACGTCACCGGCATCGAGATCGAGGGCGCGAAATCGCCGCTGTCGCCGCCAACGGCCACCGTCGCGGCCGCCGAAGGCATCGCGCGCAAGCCCCATTGCCCGGCCGGGACGATGGTGCCGCCGGAATCGGGGACGAAGAGCTCCGGCCCGCGCTCGCCGACGATCGATGGCACGCCGACCGGGGGCCGGCCGCCGCCGGCGAAGGGCAGGATGTCGCCGAGGAGCCCGACGCCGCCGGCCGCATCGCCGGCGCTGCCCGCGCTCAGCGACGCCGCGGCGGCGCTCAACGAGGCGGCGGCGGTGTTGAGCGACGCGCCGGCAGTATCCAGCGTGGCGCCGGCGGTGTTGAGCGATGCCCCGGCCGTGTCGAGCGCGGCGCCTGCCCCGGCCGTGCCGGCGGCCCCGGCGGCGCCCGATGCCTGACCGCCGATGCCGAGCCAGCTGGCGGCGTCGCCGAGGCCGATCTTGCCCAAAAGCCCGGACAGGAGCGAGCCGGGCGAGTTGCCGGAAATGTTCAGCGCCTGCTCGAGATGGCCGGCCAGCGCCTTGCCGATATCGTTGAAGATGTCGCCGAGCATGCCGTCGGTGATCCGGCGCAGGGCGGCGGTGATGCCGTGCTTCTTGCCCTCGATCGCCGCCATGACGACCTCGGAGAAGTCGCGGCCGATCGCCGCGTTCGCCCGGCGCCATTCGGCCGCCACCTGCTCGGCGGCGCGCGCGTTGATCTCGGCGATCCGGTCGGCCGATTCCTGGACGACCGCGGCCATCCGGCGGGCCAGCTCCTGCTGGTGCTGCGAACCTTCCTCGGCGCCGCGATATTCCGCGGCGAGGATCCTGAGCTCGGCGTCCTCGTGCACCTGCACGATCTGCGTCGCCGCGGCGCGCGCCGCCTCGACCGAGAGCTCGCCGAGCGCGCGCTGCTTCTCGACCCGGGCCAGTTCCCCCGCCTCGTCCTTGCGAAGCGCCGCCAGCTTCGTCGCCGCGGCCCGGGCTGCGGCCGCCTCGTCCTGCGCCGTCTCGGCATCGCGGGCAGCGCGCAGACGGCGGAGAGCGGCGATCTCCTGCGCGCTGCCGGAGCCGAAAGCCTGGGTGGTAAAGGCGACCTCGCGCTCGGCCGCCACGACGCGCGCTTCGCTGCCGCGCGCGGCCTCGTCGGTCAGCATCCGAAGCGCATGAATCTGCGCTTCGACTGCGCGCATAGCATTTGCCGCGCCGGGCTTGGCCATGGCGTCGCGCACTTGGCCGACCGCGGCGGCGGCGCGCTGGGCGGCCGCCTCCAGATCGGCGGTGTCGCCGCGGAAGCCGACGGTGACGGTCTGGTCGGCCATCAGAACACCCCCGCTCTGCCGGAAGGCGCCAGGCTGCCGACGAGATCGCCGAATCCGCCTTTTGGCGCCGGTGTGCGGCCAAGCCCCAGCCAGGCAGCGGCCAGGTGGCGCAGCGGCGGCGCGGCGGCGAAGGTGCGGCGGATGGCGTAAAGACGCGGCAAGGTCATCCTCTCCATGAGGTCATCCCACTCGGCGGCGGAGGCGATGCCGTCGCAGATCAGCTCGGCGACGAGCCGGCCGACGTCGCCGTCGAACCGCTCGCCGCCCCCGCTTCCCCCGGCTGAGCTTCCCCCGCCGGTACGAGCCCCCATGCCGCGAAGGCCGCGGGGATGGCGTCGAGCAGCGGGGCCACCTCCGGCAGTACCAGCCGCTCCTTGACCGCCTCCTCCAGCAGATCCGGCCGACCGGAAGCCGCCGCGACGATGCGGAGCGCGGCGCCGACCCGGTCGAACACCGTCGCCGCTGCGCCCAGCGCCTCGATGGCCGGCCAGGCGCGCTCGAGGCCGGCGAAGTTCAGCACGGCCGGCAGCGCGATCGCCTCGCCGCCGATGGTCACGGTGACGGGCGCGGTCACTGCGAGAAGCTCACTTGGCCGACATTGCCGGCGGCGTTGGCGCCGACGACGAAGTCGAGCTCGCTGATCGTCCAGTCGTCGAGCTTGGAGGGCATCGAGAGCTTGGCGGCTGCGCAGCTGTAGTACTGCAGCGTCGCCTGCAGCCCGTTATAGGACTGGCTGAAGACGACGGAGAATTTCGGCGCCACGCCCATGCGCGGGTTGGCCATGGCCAGCGTCCAGCCGGTGGTGGCGGAATAGACGTAGCTGATCGCCAGCTGCGCCCCGGCATCGCCAGCCGCGAAAGTGTAGACGCCGGCGGCGACCGAATACTTGCCGGTCGCCTCCGAGCCGGAAGCCACCTGGGTCAGCGGCAGGCCGGTGGCGGCGTAGATGACCCCCTGGTCGCCCAGGAAATGCGCCGAGTTCGCGACGGTCACCGTGTAGGCCGAGCTCGACGGCACGGTCTGGAGCTCGTTCTCGGCCACCAGGATCTGCCCGGCGGCGAGCGACCCGCCGAAATAGATGGCGTTGAACAGCGGCCCCGAGATCACCGCCAGCTTGGCCTTGATCTCGATCTTGGCCTTGCCGCGCCCGAACTCGATCGGATAGGAGCCGGTGCCATAGATTTCCTTCAGATCGAAGGAATGGTCGATCTGGCAGTCCTGGAGCGCCCCGAAGCGGAGCGGCGAGCCGCCCGCGGGCGTGCCCCAGAGCGAGCCCGATCCGATCGCGTATTGCATCACTTGCCTCCTCTGGCATCTGTCGCGGCAAGTGCCGCCTTGATCGTGCCGATCGCCGCCTGGACCGCGTTCCAGCAGGACGTGTCGCGGCTGTAGGCGGAGTTGCGGACATGCTCCGCGACCCACCGGTCGAGCGCGTCGGCCGCCGAGACCGGCGCCGGCTGGTGCAGCGTCAAATCGAGCCGGGCACCGTCGGCCAGCGCGATTTCCTGGGTCGTTCCGTCGCTCATCTCGCCCTCACGGCAGCAGCAGGTGGACGGGCAGCAGCGCCGCGGCGCGCTGGCCCTTGGGCGCCTCGTAGACGGCGATCGTCCCCTCGATGAAGCAGTGCTCGACCGCGCCGCCCAGCGTCTGAACGGCGGCGTAGACCGGCGGCGCCAGCACCGCCTCGACCGCGTCGATCAAGCCGTTGAGCTGGATCCCGGCCGCGGTGCCCGGATCGGGATTGGCGGCGTAGAGATAGATGTCGGCGGTGAGCGTCCGCTTCGGCGGCAGGCCGTGCCGCGCGACCACCTTCTGATCGCCGACGGTCATGAACAGGGCCGGCAGCTCGGCCGCGTTGAGGTCGTTGAGGCTGCGCAGCCGGCGATCGGCGACGACGACCGTGCCGTCGACGCGCAGCGCCTCGAGCACGGCGAAGAGCGCCGCATAGGCGGTCTCGCGGATCATGCCGCGACCGCCGCGGCGAGCCGCGCTGCGATCGCCGCCGCGCGATCGGCGAAAGCGCCGGTGAGGAACGGATGCGGCCGCGTGCCGGGATGGTCGACCCGCTTCGCGAAGACTTCCCGGCCGTGGGCGAAGAAGCGGAGCGCCCGGGCGGACCGCGCCTCGATGACATGCGGCCGCGTGCCGGCTTCGAGGAAGCGCGCGGCGGGATCGTCGCTGCCGATCGTGGCAGTGACTGTGTCGCCAGCGTCGTCCACCGTGACCCGGATCGAGGCGGCGAGCGGTCCCGGCGGCAGGGCGCCGACAGCCTCGGCGGCCAGGGCGTCCGCCTCGTCCCGCACCGCGTCAGCGAGGCGGCGATGGGCGTCGGGCCCAACTTGCCTCAGGGATGTGACGGCCTCGTCCATGCCGCGCTCGCTGATGGAAATCATGCCGGCACCACATGCCGATAGGGCTGCAGCAGCGCCGCCACACGGAGCGGCATGTCCTTGACCAGGAAAGAAGTCGTCTGGCCGCCGAGCGACTCGGAGGTCATGCCGATGCGGTCCTTCTCGCGATAGGCATGGGCGGCCCATTCGAGCACCGCCTGCGTCACGTCGGGCGGCACCGTCGCGTAGCCGGCGGTATAGGCCAGCTCGACATTCGCGAGGCCGCGGGTGAAGCGCCAGCCGATCAGCGTCACCGCCGTTTCCGACCAGAGATAGCCGCGCTCCGGCGCGCCGGGGCTCGGCGGGATGGCAACCCCGTCGATCGTCACGCCCGACACGGCGGTCACCGGTGTGTTGGCGAAGGCGAGTCGCCGGCCGCCGGTGCCGTCGCGCGTCTCGGTCCACTCCAGGCTGGCGAAGCTGCGCGCGCACCAGGCCTGGGCCGCCGATCCCACGGCGCCCACGAGCCGCTCCAGGAGCGCCTCGTCGGGATTGCCGGCGGGCAGGCCGAGCCAGGCTTCGAGATCGGCGAGGCCGGCGAGGTCGGACATCAGCCGCCCTTGCGCGGCCGGGCCGCTTCGAGCTGCGTCAGCCGGGCTTCGAGGGCGGCGACCCGCGTCTCGATCTCGTCGATCCGGCCCGGGACCAGATCCGGCGCCGCGGGCGCCTCGGCCACCGGCTTGTCGTGCCGGCAGCCATGGGCCATGGCCTCGGCAACGTGGTCGTCGCCGACCTCGACCGTGCCGTCCGCAGCCACCACGTAGTCGTCGTCGCCGATCCCCAGCGAGCGCAGGCCCGCGGGCGCGTAAAGTAGGGGCATGACTTTCTCCTTCAGACTGCCGGCGTCATTGCGAGCCGCAGGCGAAGCAATCCAGGGGTTCGAGACCGTGGCTCTGGATTGCTTCGCTCCGCTCGCAATGACGGAGCACTAGCCGTTGCCGATATTGGTGATGACGCCGAAGGCGGGCGGGAAGTAGTTCTGCAGCACGCCGTCGCAATAGACGCCGAACTCGTACTTGCGGGTCCGCGGCGGCCACATGGTCGAGTTGTAGTCGCGCCGCAGCCGCTTCACGAGGATGTCGGTCACGTTCGACAGCGGATAGGGCAGCGTCTCGGAGTCGAAGAGGATCGTGCCCGGCGGCATGTTGGGATGCAGCCGGACCGCGATCGACTTGGCGCCGTTCATCGCGAACTTGTTGAGATACGCGGTGACCAGGTCGCCGCCTTTGATGTTGCCCTGCTCGACATTGATGATGAAGCGCTGGGCGGCGTTGGCGGAGCCCTGCAGCACCTTCTTGGTGATGTTGCGCTGCTCCTGCGAGCTGACCCAGATATTGTCGGGCGAGAGCCGGTAATTGTCCCAGAAACCCTGCAGCGCGGCGTCGATCTCGACCACGCCGCCGACGCCGTCGGCGGTGAGCGGCGTGCCGGTGCCGGCCGTGCCGGTCGGCTGCACCGCGACATAGGAGCCGAGCCCGCTCAGCGCCTGCGTCATGATCCCGTCATAGACCAGGCTGTTGGTCGAGTTGTCGGCGGTCAGCGCCGAGGCGAGCTGCGTGCCGGCGGCGGCGCCGGTGATGACCACGCTGTTGATCGTGGTGATGGCGCCGAGCGTCTCGGACCCCGCCGCACCCCAGAACCAGGCATAGCCGAAGGCGCCGTTGGTCGCGGCGGTCGTCGCCGAGATCGAATGCGTTGCGTTGCCGTCGTTCGCTGTCGTCACGGTGCGGTTCGTCGAGGGCCGGCCCGAGCCGCCGCCATAGGTGTCGCTGGTGCCGTCGACATTGCTCCGCGTGATCGAGCCCGGCACGCCGCCGGCCACGGTCGCGGCGCGCAGGCCCTGCAGCGACAGCGGCACCACGATCACCGAGTAGGTCGTGGCGGCGGCGAGCGTGCCGCCGGTGCCGATATCGGCCACGGTCGGGCGGTTGCCGGTGCCCAGTGCCAGGGAACGGTTGCCGCCGAGATCGAGGAACTCCTCGGCGATCATCAGCGCCCATAGCAGGTTCGTCTGCGCCCGAGCATTGAGGTCCATGAAGCCGGAGGCCGAGAGATAGGCGGCCCAGGTAACGTAGTCCTCCAGCCCGTACTCGCGGAAGATGGCGTTGTAGTCGGCGGTGGCGGTGACGATCGCGCCGCCGCGGTTGCCGTCGGACACGCCGGGCTCGACCAGGCTGGTGTTGATGCCGGTGATCGCCTTCCAGTTCGCCTGGACGCCGCCCTCGGCGAGCATCCGCGGGATGCGGTTGCGCAGCGGCGTCAGCACCGGGAAGAGCGACTTCGCCGGCGCCTCCAGCGGCCAGCTCTGGATGCCGGTCGGGAAAGAGCCCGGCGCGGTCCAGCCCGCCTTGGCGAGCAGCTCGTCGTCCTGGGACAGGGTCGTCCGCATGAGGCCGATCGTCTCCGACGTGATCCTGGCGACTTCGCTCATCACTGATTGCCTTTCGGGTTGGTCGTTTGGGGTGCTCGATCGCGGTCGCCCCCTCCCCCTGCCCCCTCCCGCAAGGGGAGGGGGAATGCCGCCGCTTCGTTCCTCCTCCCCTTGCGGGAGGAGGACAGGAGGAGGGGTTGCGCCGGCCGGTCAGACATCCGAGTGGTTCCGGGCCGCCGGCTGCGGCGTGACCAGCGCGAGGCGGGTCAGGGCGGTGGCGCGGGCGAGCTGTTGGGATTGCGTGGCGGCGGGCAGGCTCTCGGCCTTGGCCAGCGCCTCGCCGGTAGTGTCGCGAGCGCCGCCGCGCTCGATCGAGTAGAGGACGGGACCGCCCGGAAGCGGCTGGCGCTCGAGCTCGGCGAGGCGGGTGCGCAGCCCGTCGGCGATGCCGGCCGCCTTGGCCAGATCCTCGCGGGCGGAGGCGAGTTCGAAGGCGAGCCGGGCGAGATCGCCCATGCCGGAAGCCTTCGCCATGCCGCAGGAGGCGCCGAGCGCGCAGGCGCGGTCGTGGATGCGCTGGGCCACCGCCTGGTCGCCGGTCCGCGCGTGGTCGCGGGCGAGATCGCCGAGATCGGCCTCGTCGGCGGGATCGGCCGCGCCAGCCCAGCCCTTGGGCAGCGCCTCCTCGGCACCGATCGCGCGGGCGCGGCGGATGATGTGGGACTTGACGGCGGCGCTGGAGCCGGCGCGGCCCCAGTCATGCACCGCATCCTCGACATCGCCGCGCGACTCGATCGGGAAGCTGCCGTCCGGCATGGCATGGCCGATCGCGGCGAGCTTGCGCCGCTCGGCGGCGGAGAAGTCGCGCTTGGCGAGCGGCAGGTCGGCGGCGGTCTCGAAGAGGCCGAGCCGGTCGGCCGGCAGCGCCAGCACGATCCCGCGATAGGCGCGGCGCGACCCGGCGCCCGAGAGCGCCTTCGCCAGCGCCTCGTCAGAGGGTTCGGTCGCCGCGAAGCCCCGTACGACCTCCGCCCCATCCGCCTTCACCAGCGTGAAGGTCGCCGAGGGAATGCACGGCAGGTCGACGAGCGAAATCTCGGAGGGAAAGGCGGTGTAGCGGGTGCGCGTGGCGTCAAGGAAGCGCTTACGCCCGCCCGGCGAGAAGCCGGTATAGACGCCGGCTTCGATCTTCTGCCACTCCTCGTCGTCGACGATATGCGCGCAGAACTCGATGGCGCGGGACTTGTCGTCGAAGCTCAGCCCGGTGAGGATGCCCGCCGCCTTGAGCTGGTGCATCGCCCGGACGTTGCCGAGCGAGCGGCCGCCCGAGGCCTTGGCGAGATCGTTCGACCAGCGCTCGATCTCGGGCTTTGACGAGGTGTAATCGAAGATCTCGCCGGCCCGGTCGGGCGTCTCGTCGATGCGCCCGTAGACCAGCCGCTGAACCGAATCGGCCTTGCGCAGAGGGATGAACATGAGGGCTCCGTCGCGGTGACGGAGCGGATAATGGGGGAGGAAGCGGGGTCGGATTCAGGCGGACAGATGACCGCCCCAAAACGGGGGAAATTACTCAGCGGTCTGCGACGTCACTCCCACTCAGCAACAGCGGCGACTACTGGGTTTGAGTCCAGAAAGTAACTCCCATTCGCCCCTGCCGACGCGCCTCGGCGAAGCCCCTCAGCGCGGTATTTCGGCTTGCGCGGGCAGCCCTTTGTCGTGGCGCACCCAAAGACTGACGAATCGTTCCGAAAGGGCACGTCGCTCGAGCCAGTAAGAACGGGCAGCTTGAATATCGATCACCTGCCACGCCACAGACCCCCGTGTCGAAATCGCTGTAGGCACGATGTGCGCCCGCTCCGAATCACCCTTCACGTAAGAGTACCTGTCGAACTCGCCTTCGCTGGCAGTTTCTCGTGCCAAAATCAGTGGCTCCGACAATCTATTATCCGCAGCGATTTGGTATTTTTCGAGCGGAATACGAAGCATCCTGAGATCGTGATTCAATTTCTCAAAATCATTCCCTCGGCTAAGTCGATCATTTCGCTTAACTAGTTTCCGTTCATCAAATGCCCTAACAATCTCGTAAACAGTGCCGATCCAAAGCTCCGATAACATCACTTGATAATGGCCTCCAAACATCGAGACCTCGTGATTTTCTTCAGATAGCATCGGGAAATCGTCCTCCATGCATCGGAGTACCAAATCCAACTCGCCCGCCCTCTGGATCGATACCAAAAGCAGCGAGTTCGGTAATAGGCCGCCAACCTCGTATGAAATTCTGACCCAGTTTTCGTGGAGTTCTGGAAATCGGGTGGCCGCGAGCCTGAAGGCCCCTACAACGAACTGACTCACAGACACGGCGGGTCTCGTTAATATGGTCGTCAACTATAGCAAGAGCCAACGGATAGACTCATCAGAATCGCGTCAGTGTGCCCCCATCCCCTTCTCCGCCAGTTCCCGCCGCGCCTTCTCGGTCTTGGTCAGGTGCGCCAGCCCCATGCCGCGCAGCACGTGGGGCGCCTTGGTGAACTGGATGTTGTCGTAGCCGACGATCTCGACGCGGTTGCCCCAGGGGTCGAGGAAATCGAGGAAGGGGCCGTCGAGGAGCGCCACGCCGGCGGCTTCGAGGGCGCGGCGGGCGGCCTCCTTGTCGTCGACCACCAGGCCGAAATGGCGGCCGTCATCGGCCGGCTGGCGGCGCCCCTTCTGGAGCGCGATGAACTGGTCACCGAGATCGATGAAGGCCACGTCCTCGCTGCGGCTGCGCAGCTCGAACGCGAAGAGCCGGCCGTAGAACTCGAGCGCCGCGTCGATGTCGCCCACTTCGAGCGCGATGTGGTTGAAGCCGACCAGGCGCGGCCTCGCGGGTTGAGTCATCGGACCCTCCTCTTGCCGGTCCGACTCTTACCTGGGCAGGGTGCGCCTCCCGCGCAATTGCGGCAGTGCCGAAGCGACGGTGCGCCGCGCTTGAAACGGCCGATGCCACGTGTCATCTTCTGAGCGACACCCGTCGGACAAATTCCATGGCCCTCGCGGAACCCACCCTTGACGACATCGAACTCGGCCGAACGGTTGCGCTGCTGGGCGGTCGGAGCACGCTGCGCCGGCCCGTCCGCAGCCGGCTGGAGGCGCATGACCTGCTCCGGGAGGGGCTACCGGGCCATGCGCTGAAGCATCTGGTGAATTCCATCGGCATTCTGCGGGCGGCGCGCCATGACAGCCTGGAAAAGGCCGTCGGCATCAGCCTGAGGACTTATCAGCGCCGCAAGGAGGCGCCCGACCGGAAGCTCAGCCCCGAGCAGAGCGGCCGTGCCTGGAAGTTTGCCGAGATCCTCGGCCGGGTGATCGCGCTGCTGGGCTCCCAGGCCGAGGCCGAGGACTGGCTGGAGCGGCCGGCGATGGCGCTGGACCAGCGCCGGCCGATCGACCTGCTGTCGACGCCGGCGGGCGTCGAATCCGTCGAAGACCACCTGACGCGGCTGGAATACGGCGTCTACGCGTGACGCCGCTGCCGCCGCCCCTCGGGTCCGGCGCGCTCGTCTTCTGGAGGCTGGACCAGGCGAAGTTCGCGGCCCTGTGGGATGGCGGCGAGGGCAGCTATCGCGTCGGCGGGCGCTGGAGTCCGCGCGGGGTCCGCGCCGTCTATGCGGCGCTCGATCCCGCCACGGCAATCCTGGAGGTTGCGGTCCACAAGAGCTTCAGGGCGCTCGACACCGTGCCCCATGTGCTGACCTCGGCGCGGATCGCCGATGCCGGCCACGTGCATGTCGTCGAGCCGTGGCAGGTGCCGAACCCGAACTGGCTGAGGCCCGGCGCCGTCAGCGCCGGCCAGCAGGGTTTCGGCGACGCCTTGCTGAAGGCGCATGCTTTCGTCCTGATTCCGAGCGTGGTGTCGATCCACAGCTGGAACCTGATCTTCGATCCGCAGGCGGCCGCTGGCCTTTACGATTCGGTGACGCAGGAGCCCTTCGCCCTCGATCCGCGGCTGCATCCGGCGGCATGAGCCGGGAAATCGAGGCGGTCCGCCCGCCCCTACCACCGCCCGCCCCAACCGCCCCAGCGGCGCCTCCACCCGCCCCATCCGCGCCCGCCGCTCACGAGCCGGATGATCAGCAGCAGAACCACCGCGCCGATCGTGGCGTTGATGATGCCGGCGATCATCCCGTAGCCGATGATGATCCCCAGCCGCGGCAGCAGGAACCCGCCGATGATGGCGCCCAGGATGCCGACGAGCACGTCGCCGACGATGCCGAGCCCGGCGCCGCGCACGAGATGGCTCGCCAGCCAGCCGGCGATGAAGCCGACCACAAGCATGGTGAGCAGACCCTCGCCTGCCATGTCCGTCTCCCCGAAACCTGACGTTCCAGAAGAGAACCTCCGAGGGCCGGGCGCGGTTCCCGATGGTGCGTCCGCCCGCTACGGGAGGCGATTGGCAGCCGCATCATATGTTGATATCAATCTATGAAGCGGAAACGAAGGTGTTCCATGCCCCGGATCCGGAAGATCACGCCCTGCCTATGGTTCGACAGCCAGGCCGAGGAGGCCGCAAGGTTCTACGTCTCGCTGTTCGAGGAGTCCGGCATCGACACGATCACCTACTACGGCAGCGAGGGTTTCGAGCGGCACGGCAGGCCGGCGGGCTCCGTGCTGACCGTCGATTTCCGTCTCGGCGGCCAGCGCTACACCGCGCTCAACGGCGGCCCGCACTATGTGCTGACGCCTTCCGTGTCGCTGGTCGTGCACTGCGCCTCGCAGGACGAGATCGACCATTACTGGGACCGGCTCGGCGCGGGCGGCGATCCGGCGGCGCAGGCCTGCGGCTGGCTGAAGGACCGGTTCGGCCTGTCCTGGCAGGTCGTGCCCGAGGCTCTCCTCGCGATGATCGCGGATCCGGACGCGGCCAGAACGGGCCGCGTCATGAGCGCGCTCCTGACGATGAAGAAGCTGGATCTGGCGGCGCTGCAACGCGCCTATAATGGCGACCATTAGTGTCCGGACTTTAACGGATGGCTCCCTTAGCTTCCCAACCGTCATGCCCGGGCTCGTCCCGGGCATCCACGTCGTGCAACGGCCAAGCGGCCCGACATGGATGGCCGGAACAAGTCCGGCCATGACGACAAAGAGGCGACAACCGTTGAAGTCGCAACACTATTAAAGAGGACGCGCCACCATGTCGCTCCATGATCTCTCGACCGGCACCTTCGTGCCGATGCTGAAGACCCTGTCGCAGCTTCTCGACAAGGCGGCCGAGCAGGCCGCGGCCAGGCAGATCGATCTCGCCGCCCTGCCGGAGGCGCGGCTGGCGCCCGACATGTACCCGCTGACCAAGCAGGTGCAGATCGCCTGCGACCAGGCCAAGGACGCGACCGCCCGCCTGACCGGCCAGACGCCGCCGCGCTTTCCCGACGAGGAGCGCACGCTCGACGAGCTCAAGGCGCGGATCGGCCGCACCATCGACTATGTCGAGAGCGCGCCGGACTCCGCCTTCGCCGGGGCCGGCGAGCGCGCGGTCCTCTTCCCGCTGATCGAGGATCTGGTCTTCGATGCGAGCGGCTTCGAGTACCTGCGCGACTGGGCGCTGCCGAACTTCTATTTCCACATCGTCACCGCCTACGACATCCTGCGCCGCCAGGGCGTCGAGATCGGCAAGCGCGACTATCTCGGCAACGCGGCCGGCCCGCACATCCATCCGAAGGCGTGACGGGAGGGCGCCGCCCGCCCGGCACGACAACCGTCTCACAACGCGTGTACACTCCGCCCCCGTGTGACATTCGGGGGAGGATCGTCATGCCGTTGCTGCTGCCCTTTGCCCGCCGCTACATCACGCTGACCGCGGCGGTGGCGGTGGCGGTCGTCTGCCTGGCGTTGATGCCGCTCTATCCTTTCGCCGTGTGGCCGGCGCTGCTGGCGATCGCGCTGGTGGGGCTCGGCGTCCACGACCTGCTGCAGACGCGGCACAGCCTGCTGCGCAACTACCCGATCGCCGCCCATATCCGCTTCCTCCTCGAGGAGGTGCGGCCGGAGATCCGGCAGTATTTCCTCGAGAGCGACATCGACGGCATGCCGTTCGACCGCAACACGCGCTCGATCGTCTATGCCCGCGCCAAGGGCCAGCTCGACAAACGGCCCTTCGGCACCGAGCTCGACGTGACCGGCACCGCCTTCGAGTGGCTGAACCATTCGATGGCGCCGAAGCCGCCCTCGCGCGAGGATTTCCGGGTGCCGATCGGCGGGCCGGACTGCACGAAGCCCTACAGCGCCTCGGTCTACAACATCTCGGCGATGAGCTTCGGCGCGCTCAGCGCCAACGCCATCCGCGCGCTCAACACCGGCGCCAAGCGCGGCAACTTCGCCCACGACACCGGCGAGGGCAGCATCAGCGCCTATCACCGCGAGAACGGCGGCGACCTCATCTGGGAGGTCGGCAGCGGCTATTTCGGCTGCCGCAATGCCGATGGCACGTTCTCGCCCGAGCGCTTTGCGGCGCAGGCGACGCAGGATCAGGTGAAGATGGTCGAGGTGAAGCTGTCGCAAGGCGCCAAGCCGGGCCATGGCGGCGTGCTGCCCGGCGCCAAGGTTTCCGGCGAGATCGCCAAGGCCCGCGGCGTCGAGCCGGGCAAGGACTGCATCTCGCCGGCCGGGCACAGCGCGTTCTCGACGCCGGCCGGGCTGCTGGAGTTCGTCGCCAAGCTGCGCCAGCTCTCCGGCGGCAAGCCTGCCGGGTTCAAGCTCTGCGTCGGCCATCCCTGGGAGTTCCTCGGGATCTGCAAGGCCATGTTGGACACCGGCATCACGCCGGACTTCATCGTCGTCGACGGGTCGGAGGGTGGGACCGGCGCGGCGCCGATCGAGTTCCTCGACCATATCGGCATGCCGCTGCGCGACGGGCTGATGTTCGTCCACAACGCGCTGGTCGGGATCGGCATGCGCGAGCGCATCCGGCTCGGCGCGAGCGGCAAGGTCGTCTCGGCCTTCGACATCGCGCGCGCCATGGCGCTGGGCGCCGACTGGTGCAACGCGGCCCGGGGCTTCATGTTCGCGCTCGGCTGCATCCAGTCGCAGAGCTGCCACACCGACCGCTGCCCTTCGGGCGTAGCGACCCAGGATGCGGCCCGCCAGCGCGCGCTGGTCGTACCCGACAAGGCTGAGCGGGTCCGGCATTTCCACGACTCGACGATCAAGGCGCTGGCCGAAGTGATCGCCGCCGCCGGGCTCGAGCACCCGAACGAGCTGAAGCCCTGGCATTTCTGCAAGCGCCTGTCGCCCGAGCGGGTCGAGAGCTTCGACAAGCTCTACCGCTTCCTCACGCCGGGCGAGATCCTCGCCGGCACCGACGACCCGCGCTACCGCGACGCCTGGCCGATGGCGCGGGCTGACAGCTTCGCGGCGGCACGGTAGCGGATAGACCCCCACCCTCGGCCCTCCCCCGCAAGCGGGAGAGGGAGCACGATAGCCCTCTCCCGCTTGCGGAGGAGGGTTGGGTGGGGGTGCATCCACATCCTCCCTGCCCCTTCCCGCTCGCCTCGTGTTAATCTATTCCCGACATGCAGAGTGCCGAACCGGACTATCTTTCCGGCCCCTTCCGGGTCGTGCCGGGC
>Ga0070731_10002190_pt1 | contig 18947 bp, 18 predicted proteins | sample Coa_R1_2_FD_66448 | JGI IMG/M metagenome (GOLD analysis project Ga0070731, IMG submission 66448) | Surface soil microbial communities from Centralia Pennsylvania, which are recovering from an underground coalmine fire - Coalmine... | ecosystem: Environmental > Terrestrial > Soil > Unclassified ... | reverse complement strand
GGGTTGCCGGCGTTCCCCTGCCCGTCGTCGCCGTGGACGTGGTGGGCGTAGACGGCGGGGCGGCCGCTGATCGGGCCGGCGGCGCCGGCGGCGACCGGCACGCCGGATAGCCCGGCCATCGCAAGCGCGTGCAGTGTGTTGCGCGTCGCAGTCTCGACCTCGACGTTGCCCCAGACGGAGCTCGCAGCGAGGAGCTCGAGCTCGGGGTGGAGGGCCGCGTAGAGGAGCGCGATCGTGTCGTCGACGCCGGTGTCGACGTCGAGCATGATCGGCGTCGGGCTCACCCGTCGGCCCCGGCGGGGCGGAGCTCGAGCCCGAGCTCGTCGCGCACGAAGGCGATCGACTCGCGCGTGCTCTCCTCGGCGCTCTTGGCGCTCACGTCGAGCTCGATGATCGCGAGCCCGTCGTAGCCCCGGTCGAGGAGCTCGGCCGCCATCCCGCGCAGGTTGACGACGCCGGCCCCGAGCTCGCAGAAGGCGGCAAAGCGCGCCGGGCCGCGCGCGCCCGGCGGGTTGGTCGTGTCCTTGAGGTGGACGTACCGGACGACGCTGCCGTAGTCGTGGATGATCGCGACCGGGTCGGCGCCGCACGTGACGAGGTGCGCGGGGTCGATGCAGAGGCCGCAGCGGCTCGTGTCGAGACGGTCCATCACCCGATCGAGCTGCTCGCGCGTCTCGACGAAGCAGTCGAGGTGCGGATGGTAGACGGCGGCGACCCCGAGCTGCGACGCGATCGCGCCGATCTCGCCCAGGGCGCGGCAGAAGCGCTCGACCTCATCGGCGCTATGTTCGAGCCCGTCGCGTGCGGGCGGGCCGCCGCCGATCACGAGGATTGGCGCGCCGAAGCCGGCGAGCAGGCGGGCGATCGCATGCAGCGTGTCGCGCTCGCCCGGCCAGCTGCGAGGGTTGACGAGCTCGGCGTTGCAGTAGAGGGAGGAGAGGCGCAGCCCGAGCTCGTCCTGGACGCGCGAGAAGAGCGCGACGCGCGCCAAGAAGTCGAGGTCGCTTCGGAGCTCGGGAGGGTCGACTTCGCCCGCGCGCATGAAGCGGCGGGCGAAGTCGTTCGAGAAGCCGTCCCGCGCGAGGGCTTCGAACCAGCCGAAGCCCTCGCCTGCGAGAAACCGCAGCCCGGGCTCGAGCTCGAGGCCACCGAGGTCCCAGCTGTTTAGGTGGTAGCCGATCGAGAAGCGCTGCTCCGGCTGTGCGGGGCGGTCATCGCTCACGCGTCTAGCAGTGCGTCAGGTACTGGTACTTCTTCCCGAGCGCGCTGTTGACGTTCTGCGGCGTCAGCAGCACGGTTGGCGTGTAGGTGAGGCCGGCCGATGCGGGCACGGGGCCCTTGCCCACGCCGTGTGCACGCAGGTAGTCGACGTCGGCCTTGACGTCGAGCACGCCGGTCAGGTACGGCGACTGGCCGATCGTCGCCGCGAGCTTGCCCTGCTTCAGGAGCGTGATCTGGGGCGGGCTCGAGTCGAACGAGATCAGCTTGATCTTGCTCGAGTCGTGGGCCGCTGCGATCGCGGACGCCGAGCCGACGGCCTCGGGGCCGGAGGAGGCGTAGACGAGCGACAGGTTCGGCTGCGCGAGGATGATCGACGAGGTGACCGACGCCGCCATCGAGGTGCTGTTCGAAGCGTAATAGGGTCCGACGATCTTCAGGTTCGGATAACGCTTCTTGAGGATCGGGATGAGTCCGGTGTAGCGGTCGCTGTCGGTCTTGTTCCCGGTCGTGTCCGCCACGATTGCCATCGTGCCCTTGCCACCGGTGAGCTTCCCGATCTCGCCTGCGAGCGAGTTGCCGCCCGCGAGGAAGTTCGAGATGAACGTCGTGAGGCCGTCGGGCGGGGTGATCGTCTCACCCGAGAGCACGACCGGGACGCCCTTCTGCATCAGCGGCTTGATCACGCCGCTCCAGCCGGTGTTCGAGAACGGCGCCAGGATCATCCCGTCGGGGTTGGTGACCGACGCCGCCTGGAAGGCGGAAAGCTCGGCCGAGACGCTGTTGCTCGTCGGTCCGGTCCAGGTGAGGTGGACGCCGAGCGACTTGGCCTCGGCCATCGCCCCGCACTTGATGGTGACGAAGTAGGAGTCATTGATCAGGGCTGACACGAAGGTGACGTTCAGCGGGGTGGCGGACTCGGCGGCGGTGCTCGTCGAGGCGACGAACGCGAGCGCCGCGACCAGTACGCTGAGTGCGCCCGTTATCTTGTGCTTGCGGTGTTTGCGTGGCGCCTGTCCTCGGTTCTGCGCGGACGACCGAGGTGATGGGGCGCCGTTCTGCGACGTTCTACGCATGTTCTTCTCCTTGGTGGCGGTACGGAAACGGAGCGTCGGGACATGAGAGGTCAGCGCCGCAGCAGCCGCAAGCTCCCGGTGCTGCGTTGGCTGTCGATGGCGACCGCGGCGATCAGCACCGCACCGATCGCGATCAGCTGGTAGAAGGGCGAGAGCCCGACGACGACGAGACCGTCCTCGAGCAGGACGGCAAGCAGCGTGCCTGCGAGGACGCCGGCGATCGAGACGCGACCGCCGAAGAGGCTCGTGCCGCCGATCACGCAGGCGGTGATCGCGGCGAGCGCGTCTGTCTGGTGGCCGGCGAGATTCGTCGTCGCAAAGCGGGTGAGATCGATGAAGCCCGCGAGCCCGGCGAGCACGCCGACGATGACGAAAGCCGTCACGAGCTGGGCGCGGACGCGTATCCCCGAACGCTCGGCCGCGCTGCGTGACGATCCGAGCGCCAGCATGCGCAACCCGAAGCGCGTCGTCCGGAAGACCATCCACATCATCCCCCAGACCGCCAGCGCGATGAAGGCGGGCAGCGGGATGTGGGCGAAGTCGCGGATGCCGACGTCGTTCTGGAGCGCAACCGGGACGCCGGTCACGTCCGTGCCGTTCGTGACGATGTTCGCAATCCCGGTCGCGATGCCGAGCGTCGCGAGCGTCGCGATCAGGGATGAGACGCGGAACCGGGTGACGACGAGCCCATTGAAGAGCCCGACGCCGGCGCCGGTCGCGATGCAGACGAGCAGGCCGATGAGGGCGGTCGCGAGGGTGCCCGACGAGGCGACGTCGATCATCACCTGCCCACCGAAGACCGAGGCGAGCAGCAGGCTCGCTCCGACCGAGAGGTCGATCTCGCCCGCTCCGAGCAGGAGCGCGATCCCGCAGGCGAGGATAAGCGCCGTCGTCGAGTCAAGCGCCACCACCTCAAGCGCCGCGACCGTCCAGAACGTGTGATTGACCGAGAGGGCACCGAAAAGGATCACGAGGAAGATGTCGATCACGAAGACCCAGGAGGCGGTGCTCGAGAGGAGCCGCCGCGGCAGCGAGGGTGTCGGCGGGATCGCCTCGGGCACGTCGACCGGCTTCGCAACCGAGACGGGGAGGCTCACGAGCCCTCCGCCTGCATGTGGTAGCCGACCATCGCGTCGACGATGTCGCGGCCGGTGACGTCGCGGCTCGCGGCCCGCAAGGCGACCGAGCCGTGCAGGAGGACGACGATCCGGTCGGCGACGGCGAGCACGCGCGGGATGTCATGCGAGATCACCATGACGCCGAGGCCGCGGTCGGCGGTCGAGCGGATGAGCTCGCAGACGACGTCGCTCTGGCGGGTCCCGAGTGCCGCAGTCGGCTCGTCCATGAGGATCCCGGTGCGGCTCCACATCGCCGCGCGGGCAACCGCGACCGCCTGCTTCTGGCCGCCGGAGAGAGCACCCACTTGGACGCGGACCGACGGAAGCTTGATTTGGAGCTCGGCGAGCGCCACCTCAGACTTCGCCGCCATCGCGCCGCGCGCGAGCATCCTCAACCAGCCGCGCCAGCCGCTACGGATGAGCTCTCGCCCGAGGAACATATTCTCGAGTACCGACAGGTCGGGCGCGAGCGCGAGATCCTGGTGGGCGCTCGTGATCCCGTAGCGCTCCGCATCGCGGATCGAGTTCAGCTCGACCCGCTGGGCGTTGATCTCGATGTGGCCGCTGTCGGGCGTCTCGACCCCACAGAGGCACTTCGCGAGCGTCGACTTGCCGGCGCCGTTGTCGCCGAAGACCGCGACCACCTCGCCACGACGCAGCTCGAACGAGACGTCGTGGAGCGCGCGGACGTGCCCGTAGGTCTTGCCAATCCCGCGCGCCGCGATGACGACGTCGTCCGGCAGCGTCCGCGCAGAGCCGATGTCGGTAGTGGTCGACACGACGGCAGGAACTCCTATCCTCGCGGGTCGTCGGGCGTTTGTGCATGCCAAACGCCGTTTGGTCTTGGCGAGAGAGACGCTGACACATTCGCCAACCACGGTCAAGCGGCACCGCTCAGGGTGAGCGGGTCGCGGATGAGCGCGATCGCGGCTCGCGCATCGCCACCCTAGCCCCTACACTCAGCCGCGACCCGGTCCAGGCACGACCGTCAACCGCGTTCCCCCGGGGAGGATGCCGTGGGTGACTCCGAGCCCGTTGCGGCCTCGTCGAGGCCGGTCACTCTGTTCACGGGGCAGTGGGCCGACCTGCCGCTCGAGACGCTCGCTGCGAAGACGGCCGACTGGGGCTTCGACGGCCTCGAGCTCGCCTGCTGGGGCGACCACTTCGAGGTCGACAAGGCACTCGGCGAAGAGGGCTACGTGCGCGCGCTGCGCGAGCGTCTCGACCACCACGGGCTCGCCTGCCACGCCCTCGGGGCACACCTCGTCGGCCAGGCCGTCTGCGATCCGATCGACCTCCGGCACCGCAGCATCCTGCCGCCCGAGGTCTGGGGCGACGGCGAGCCGGCGGGCGTGCGCGCCCGCGCCGCGGAGCGCATGAAGGACACGGCGCGCGCGGCCGCGCGCCTCGGCGTCACGCAGGTGAACGGCTTCACCGGCTCGCCGGTCTGGCACCTGCTCTACTCGTTCCCGCCCAACGACCCCGATGAGGTCGAGCGTGGCTACGCGCGGGTCGCCGAGGCCTGGTCGCCGATCCTCGACGTCTTCGACGCCGAGGGCGTCCGCTTCGGGCTCGAGGTGCACCCGACCGAGATCGCCTACGACTTCGTCACGACGCGCAAAACGCTCGCGGCATTCGGGCGGCGGCCCGCGTTCGGAATCAACCTCGACCCGTCCCACTTCGCCCACCAGTTCCTCGACGCGGCCCAATTCGCGCTCGAGTTCGACGACCGCATCTACCACGTCCACATCAAGGACTCCAAGCGCCGCCTCGACGGGCGGCGCTCGATCCTCGCTTCGCACCTCGCCTTCGGCGAGGAGGCGCGCGGCTGGGACTTCGTCTCACCGGGGCACGGCGACGTCGACTTCGAGCAGCTGATCCGCGCGCTCAACCGGATCGGCTACACGGGCCCGCTCTCGATCGAATGGGAGGACTCCGGCATGGACCGCGAGTACGGCGCCCGCGACGCGCTCGCCTTCATCCGCCGCACCGACTTTCCCGCCTCACAGGTCGCCTTCGAGAACGCGATGCGGCGCGAATGAGCGAGGGCGGCTTCCCGGACGGCGAGTCAGGCCGGGGGGAGGACGCGGCCCGGGCTGAGGAGCCCCGCCGGGTCGAGCGAGGCCTTGACCGCCCGCATCGCCGCGATCTCCGCCTCCGAGCGGCTCAGCGCGAGCCAGGCAGTCTTCGCTCGGCCGATGCCGTGCTCGCCGCCGATCGAGCCGCCGAGCCGCGCGACGAGCTCGAGCACGACCTCGTCGACGCGGCCGTCGTCGGGCGCAGGCCCGAGCACGTTTACATGGACATTGCCGTCGCCGAGGTGGCCGTAGAGAATCACCTCGGCCGCGGGACCGACCTCGCGCACCGCCGTGCGCACCTCGCGCGCGAACGTCGGCAGAGCCGGGATCGGCACCGAGACGTCGATCTTGTGCGGAACCCCGAGCGCGTTGATCGTCTCGTTGTGGGCCTCGCGATAGAGCCAGAGGCGCCGACGGCCCTCGGCGTCGGACGCGACGGCCGCGTCTTCGGCAAGCTCGACGAGGCTCTCGAGCTCCTCGAGCGGGTCGGTGCCCCCAGCGCATTCGACCACGAGGTAGGTCTCGTACGGCTGGGCGAAGGGCGGTGCGATCCGGAGGTGCTCGCAGACGCGGCGCAGTCCGCCGAGCTCGAAGAAGTCGAGCGCCTGGATCGAGGGCACGCTCCGGCGCACCTCCTCGAGCACCTCGAGCGCGCGCTCGAGGCTCGCGACCGCGACGAGCGCGGTCACCCGCCGGGACAGCTCAGCGACGAGGCGGAGCCGCACGCGCGTGATCACACCTAGCGTGCCCTCGCTTCCAACGAGGAGCCCGGTGAGGTCGTAGCCGGTGTTGTCCTTCACCAGGCCGTGCAGGCGCTCGATGACGCGGCCGTCCGCGAGCACCGCCTCCAGGCCGGCGACGTGGGCACGCATGAGCCCGTAGCGAACGGCGAAGGCACCACCAGCGTTCGTCGCCGCCATGCCCCCGATCGTCGCCGCGCTCCTGCCGCCGTGGTCGACGGCGAAATCGAGCCCGGGAGCGCGCACGTGCTGCTGCAGCGCCTCGAGCGTCACGCCCGCCCCGACGGTGACCTGACTCGCCGCGCGGTCGATCTCCTCGATGCGATCGAGGCGACGCAGGCTGAGCACGACCTCGCCGTCGCGCGGCGTCCCGCCGCCGACGAGCCCGGAGTGCCCGCCTTGCGGCACGACAGCCACCTCCGCCTCGGCGCAGGCGCGCACGGCAGCGGCGACCTCCTCGACCCCGCCGGGACGGACGACGAGGAGCGGCCGGCCCGCGTAGCGCCCGGTCAGGTCATAACCGAACGAGGCGGCAACCGCGGGATCGGTGAGAACATGGTCGGGCCCGACGGCCGCGCCCAGCGCGGCGACGAGTCGGTCGAGGCGGGCCCTGTCGATCGCGTCGCTGCCGGCCACGCACCGTAGCGTGCCACTCCGGGCGGGGGCGTCCGTCCGCCGGCTCGGCCTCCATGCGGTCTTGGTCCAAGAGCTCAGAGTTCGATCGCGTCCGATTGAACAACCATCACGTCGGGAGCAATATCCTGCGCACAAGGATGAACGCCAGCTCGACCACGGTCGCACCCCAGCGGAGGCTGCTCGGCTCGGCGATGAAGTGCCTCGCGCTGCTGGACGTGCTGGCCGCCGAGCCTGGCCCGGCCGGCGTGAGCGAGCTCGCGCGACTCACGAAGACGACACGCGGGACTACCTACCAGCAGCTGCAGACGCTCGTCGCGGCGGGATGGGCCGAGCCCGTGGGCGAGGGCAAGTACCGCCTGACCTTACGCGCGCTCGTTGTCGGAAGCGCCGTGCTCGAGCAGGCCGACCTCGGCTCGCGCGTCCTCCCCACACTCGCGTCGATCGCGTCGCACACCGGCGAGACGTCCTCGATCGCGGTCCTTGACAGCGATGCGGCGATGATCATCCAGCGCGTCGAGTCCGACCGTGCGCTCAAGGCCAACATCAAGACGGGGACGCGGATGCCGCTCGAGACCTCGGCTTCGGGCCGCATCCTGATCGCCTTCAGCCCGCCGGAGAAGGTCGACGAGATCCGCCGCCAAGGTGTGGCGATGCCGGCGCCGGGCATCGTCGACGAGGCGCGCCGCCGCGGCTTCGCCTCGCAGCACGACGAGTACTTCCCCGAGATGTCGTCGATCGCCGTCCCGATCCAGTCCCCGAAGTTGGGGCTAATCGCCCTCGCGATCACCGCCCCGTCCGCCCGCTACAACCAGGACGCGGCGCTGCAGGCGCTCGAGGCCGGCGCCCAGGAGATCTCGCTCCTCCTACACGGCTGACTGCCCGGAAGGAAGGTCCCGGCGGGAGCGCGTGCCTCGCCTCTCGCGCGATTCCCGCCTCGCTTCCATGGCCAGCGGTTCGCGGTGGCGCTCGCCTCTTCTGCCGTCCACACCGGACCTACCGTGTCCCACTGGCCCGCATGCTGGCCCGCGTAGCCTCCAGAGCGCATCGTTATCGGGAATAGCCCCTCTTGCCACGGCCGGGGCTCTTTCTCTTTGCGCGGGCCGCCGACTCCGACACGTGGTGGCCTGCATCAGGTACCAGCCGTTCGAGGCCGACACGTATGCAGGTCGAGAAGGCAATCGTTCTATGCTCCGGTTGCGGTCGCGACTCAGACAGGAGGAAGAGGATGCAGGGCGTCATCGTCGAGTTCCAGTACGCCGACGACTTCGATCGGACCCGCATCGAGGGGATCGCGCGCGAGGCTCGTGGGCGTTTCGAGGGCCTGCCGGGACTTCGCCAAAAGGCTTTCACCGTCGATGAGCAGAACCGTCGCGCAACCAATGTCTACCTCTGGGACACCGAGGAGGCAGCGCGAGCGTTCTTCAGCGATGAGCTCGTCGACCGGATCACAGGTCTGTACGCGGCGCGTCCCACTGTCAGGTTCGTCGAGGTCGCCGAACTCGTCGACAACGAGTAGGAGTAGCCCGCTCGAACGCTAAGGCTGCGTGAGCATCCAGGCTCGCCGCGACGCGCGGACCTTGTCCAGATCTCCGCCGAGTAGTCCGCCGAGGCGCTGGTCGATCGTTGCGAGCAGGCCGCCTGCGACGAAGAGCCACGCCTCCGCGTCTGCGTCTCGGTCGGCATGCACGATCCCTTCTTCCTGGCCACGGCGGATCACGTCGGCGAAGAACGCATGCACCTCGCGGATCTGTCCGCGCACCGCCTTCGCGATCGTTGCGTCCTCGCTCGCCTCCGTCAGCGCCTGGATCCAGAGGTCGACGAGCCTGATTTTCGCCCGCTTCGCCATGTACATGTCGGCGACGGCGCCGAGGCAGCCCGCCGGGTTGTCGCGCACTGCCGCCTCCGCCAGCTCGCGCAAGTTCCGCCATGTTGCCGCGAGGCAGGCGACGTACAGGTCCCGCTTCGAACCGAAATGGCGGTAGAGGATCGGCTCGGTGATGCCGGCCTCGCGCGCGATGTCGGCGGTCGTCGCGCCGCGGTAGCTCGTCTTCGAGAAGACCTGGCAGGCGGCGTCGAGCAGCGCCTGCCGCCGCTCCTCGGCGCGTAGCCTCGGACGGGCGGCCGCGCTCATGCGGCCTCGGCGAACGCCGTCTGCTGCTCGGCCTCCTGCGGGTGCTGCGGCTTCGTCAGCGTCGCGGCCGCCACCGCCGCGCCGACCAGCGCGAGACCGGCGGCCGTCTCGAGCGCGTGGTGGAAGCCGTGCAGGAACGCCGCCGGGTTCGCTTGGCCGCTCCTGAGCGAGCCACCGGCGCCCGCGGCGACGATCGCCCCCATGATCGCGATCCCGAGCGAGCCCCCGACCTGGCGCATGCTGTTCAACACCGCAGAGCCGACGCCGGCTTTCTCCGGGCGAACCGAGCTCATCGCAGCCGCCGTGACGGGCGCCATCGCCGCCCCCATGCCGACGCCGCCGAGCAGCATCGCCGGCAGGAGGCCCCAGAAGCTCTCGTGCAGGCCCATGCGCGCGAACAGGATGAGCGAGCCGGTCAATACCACCATGCCGCCGGCGACGAGCGGTCGGGAGCCGATCCTGTCGGAGAGCTTTCCCGCCCGCGGCGCGAGCAGGATGATCAGGAGCGTCCACGGCAGGAAGCTCGCGCCGGCCTGCGTGGCGGAGTAGCCGAGCACCTGCTGCACGTACAGCGAGACGTAGAAGAAGACGCCGAACATCGCGAGGCCGACGAGCAGCATGACCGTGTTCGCCCCCGAGAACGTCGTGTTGCGGAAGAGGTTGAGGTCGAGCATCGGCAGCCGCTGGTGCCGCTCGAGCAGCACGAAGGCCGTCAGCCCAACTGCCGCGAGTGCGAACGCGAGCAGGATCCGCCCCGAGGTCCAGCCGTACGTGTTCGCCTCGATCAGGGCGTACGAGAGCGCGAACAGCCCGAGCGCCGAGGCGACCAGGCCGGGGACGTCGGGACGCTGCTCGCGCGATGTGTCACGCGACTCGTCGATGAAGAGGAACGCTGCGGCGATCGCGAGCGCTCCGACCGGTACGTTGATGAAGAAGATCCAGCTCCAGCCGATGTGCTGGGTGATCACCCCGCCGACGAGGGGTCCGATCGCAAGCGCGAGCGCCGAGACGCCCGCCCAGATCCCGATCGCCGTCCCGCGCTCCCGTGGCGGGAACGTGACGGCGATGATCGAGAGCGTCGAGGGATTCATCAGCGCGGCGCCGATCCCCTGAATGACGCGCGCCGCGATCAGCGGTGTGGCGCTGCCCGCGAGCCCGCACGCGAGCGAGGAGGCGGTGAAGATGATCAACCCGACGACGAAGATGAGCCGCCGCCCGAACAGGTCGGCGAGCTTGCCGCCGGTCAGCATCAGCGCGCCGAATGTGAGCGCGTACCCGGCGACAACCCATTCGAGCTCGGCGATCCCCAGGTGCAGCGAACGCTGCAACGTCGGCAATGCGACGTTCACGATCGTGTTGTCGAGCATGATCATGAAGAGCCCGAACGCGACCGCACCGAGCGTCCACCACTTCCGGTTCTCAGGCGTAACAAGCCTCGCCCTCATCTGGATCCCCCTTCTCACAAGTTAGTCCGTGCTAGCTTAGCAGTCACTAACCGCAAGGGGCGGTCTCAGAGAAGTGTCAGAGGAAGACCCCGAAAACCCCTGCTCAGGAGGCGGTCGTTGCCCAGGGGCAACGACCGCTGGTGTCAGAGACGTGTCTGAGGCCGCCGGAGTAGCCTGACGCCGTGACGGATGTGGTGTGGCGGCCGCCGCGCGAGGTCGTCGAGCATGCGAACGCGACGCGGCTCAGGCGCCGCGCCGGCTGCGACGACTGGTGGGAGCTCGTGCGTCGCTCGGCCGAGGACCCGGACTGGTTCTGGCCGCTTGCGATCGAAGACATGGGGATCGAGTTCTCGCGCCCGTGGCGCGCGGTCAGCGATCTCTCGCGCGGGCCCGAGTGGGCGACGTGGTTCGTCGGCGGCGAGGTCTCGGTCGCGCGCAACTGCGTCCACCGCTGGGCCGAGCGGACCCCCGACGCGGTCGCAGCGGTGGGGCTCGAGGAGGGCGGCTCGCGACGCACGCTGACATTCGCCGAGCTCTCGCGCGACGTGACCCGTCTCGCGGAGGAGCTCGTCGCGCTCGGCGTCAAGCCGGGCGATCGGGTTGCGCTCTACCTGCCGATGTCGCCCGACGTCGCGGTCGCCTCGCACGCCTGCGCACACATCGGCGCGATTCAGGTGCCGATCTTCTCCGGCTTCGCGGCGCCGGCGGTTCGGCAGCGACTCGAGGCGAGCGAAGCGAAGGTCGTGATCACGCAGCGTGCGTCGTCGCGGCGTGGTCGCGAGGTGCCGATGCTGGCGACGGTGATGGAGGCCGGCGTCGAGGTAGGAGTCGTGCTCGCGCCATTCGAGCTCGACGCCCACCCGGGCGTGTTGCCGGCACTCGAGGTCGAGTCCGAGACTCCCTATTTGCTGACCTATACGTCGGGGACGACCGGCGTGCCGAAAGGGATCGTGCACGTGCAGGGCGGCTTCCTCGTCTCGATCGCCCGCGAGGTCTGCTACCAGGCCGACGTCCACCCGGGCGACGTCGTCCACTTTGCGACCGACATGGGCTGGATCATGGGCCCCTGGACCGTCGTCGGAGCAGGCGCGATGGGCGCCACGATCGTGTTCGCCGAAGGAGCGCCCGACTGGCCGCCCGACCGGCTCTGGCGCATCGTCGAGCGCGAGCGCGTCACCTCCCTCGGCCTGTCGCCGACGCTGACGCGCGCGCTCCTCCCGCACGGCGACCCGACGGGAGATCTCTCGTCGCTCAGCACCTTCGTCACAACGGGCGAGCCGTGGAACCCGGAGCCCTATCGCTGGCTCTTCGAAGACGTCGGCCGGCGTCGCGTGCCGATCATCAACTGCTCGGGCGGCACCGAGGTCGGCGCCTGCTTCCTGACGCCCGTGCCGTCGGTCCCGATCAAGGCCTGCTCGCTCGGCGGCCCCGCGGTCGGGATGGCGATGGACGTCGTCGACGGCGACGGCCGGTCGCTCGTCGGCAGCGGCGAGGTGGGCGAGCTCGTCTGCCGCAAGCCGTTCCCCGGCATGACCCGCGGCTTCTGGCGCGACCCCGAGCGCTACCTCGAGACCTACTGGCGCAGACTGCCGGGCGTGTGGGTGCACGGCGACTGGGCCTCGGTCGACGAGGACGGCTTCTGGTTCCTGCACGGCCGTTCCGACGACACGCTCAATATCGCCGGCAAGCGGATCGGGCCGGCCGAGCTCGAGTCGGCCGCGGTCGCGCACCCGGCGGTGCGCGAGGCGGCCGCGGTCGGCCTGCCGCACGAGGTGAAGGGCGAGACGGCGTGGATCTTCTGCTGCCTGCTGCCCGGCGTGACCGCGACCGAGGACGAGGTCGCCGACGCCGTCGCAGGACAGCTCGGGCGCGCGTTCCGGCCGGAGCGCGTCGTCTTCGTCGACGCGCTGCCGAAGACGCGCTCGGCGAAGATCGTCCGCCGCGCCGTCCGGGCGGCGGCGCTCGGCGCCGACCCCGGCGACCTCTCTTCGGTCGAGAACCCGGACGCCTTGGAGGAGATAGCCCGCGCGATCTAGGATCGGCCATGGCCAAGATCGTCGAAAGCATCGAGATCGCCCGCAGTCCAGAGGACGTGTTCGCCTACCTCGACCAACTCGAGCGGCACGGCGAATGGCAGTCCTCGATCATCAGCGTCAGCCGCGACACACCGGCCCCGACCGTCGTCGGCAGCCGCGCCACCGATGTGCGCAAGGTCCCCGGCGGCAAACAGCGGGTCACGTACGAGATCACCGAGCACGACCCGCCGCGGCGCAGCGCGTTCCGCGGTACCAACGGGCCCGTGCGGCCGGTCGGGGCGGTGAGCGTCGAGCCGGCCGGCGAAGGCCGCTCGCGCGTCACGATCGAGCTCGACCTGCAGGGTCACGGCCTGCTCGGCCTCGTCGTTGCCCCGCTCGCACGGAGCCAGGCGCGGCGGGAAGTCCCGCAGGACCAGCAACGGCTGAAGGAGCGGCTCGAGAGCGGCAGCGTCTGAGCGCGATGTGAGCTAGAGTTTTCGACCGGGAGGAGAAAACCTCGCGTTGAGACTTGCGCTCGCACAGTTGAACAGCGTCGTCGGCGACCTCGACGGCAACCGTGACCGGATCGCCGCCGCGGTCGCCGACGCCCGCGCAGCGGGCGCGGATCTCCTGCTCGTGCCGGAGCTCGCCGTGACCGGGTACCCGCCCGAGGACTTGCTGCTCCGGCCCGGTTTCGTGCGCGCGGCGGGCCGGTCGGTCGAGGAGCTCGCCCGTTCGACCCGCGGCACCGTGGCGCTGGTCGGCGCGCCTCATCTCGACACCGACCTCTACAACGCTTGCTACGTGCTCGCCGACGGCGAGGTCCGTGCCGTCTACAGGAAGCGCTTCCTGCCGAACTACGGCGTCTTCGACGAGGACCGCTACTTCGCGGCCGGGCACGATCTGCTCCTGCTTCGGTTCGGGGACGTGCTCGTCGGGCCGACGGTCTGCGAGGACGTCTGGCAGCCGGGGCCGCCCGCCACCGACCTCGCGCTCGCAGGCGCACAGCTCCTCGCGAACATCTCGGCCTCGCCGTTCCACGTCGGCAAGGACCGCGAGCGCGAGGAGATGCTGCGCGTACGCGCGCGCGACAACTCGTGCTTCGTCGCGTTCTGCAACGCGGTCGGTGCTCAGGACGAGCTCGTCTTCGACGGACACTCGGTCGTCTTCGACGACGAGGGTGAGCTGCTCGCCCGCGCACCCGGGTTCGAGGAGGCGCTGCTCGTCGTCGACGTCGACCCGACCGCTGCCGTCGGCCGACGGCTACGCGACGTGCGCCGCCGCGCCCTCGCCCGCGAGCGCGGCGAGCCGCCGCGCGCCCGCGTTCTCGAGCTCGACGCGCCACGCCGGCAGCGTGAGATCGTCGAGCCCGAGCGGGCGCCGCTCGTCGGCGACCTCGAGCAGATGCGCGCTGCGCTCGAGCTCGGCCTGCGCGACTACGTTCGCAAGAACGGGTTCGGCGACGTCGTGATCGGGCTCTCGGGCGGGATCGACTCGGCGCTGACCGCGGCGATCGCGGTCGGCGCGCTCGGGGCCGACCGGGTGCACGCCGTCTCCATGCCGTCGCGCTACTCGTCCGAGGGCACGCGAACCGACGCGCGCCGGCTCGCCGAGTCGCTCGCGATCGATTTCCGCGAGCTGCCGATCGAACCGGTCGTCGACGGCTTCGGCGGTGTCCTGGCGCCGATCTTCGCAGGCCGCGAGCCGGACCTGACCGAGGAGAACCTGCAGGCGCGCATCCGCGGCACGCTGCTCATGGCGCTCTCGAACAAGTTCGGCTGGCTCGTCGTCGCCACGGGGAACAAATCGGAGCTCTCGGTCGGTTACTCGACGCTGTACGGCGACCTCGCGGGCGGCTTCGCGTTGCTGAAGGACGTCTATAAGACCGACGTCTTTCGGCTTGCGCGATGGCTGAACGAGCGGGCGGGCCGCGAGCTGATCCCGCAGTCGATCATCGACCGGGCGCCGTCGGCCGAGCTGCGGACCGACCAGCTCGACGAGGACTCGCTGCCGCCCTACCCCCAGCTCGATCGGGTGCTCGAGGCGTACGTCGAGCTCGATCGCTCGCGCGAGGAGCTCTCACAGGACGGCTTCGACCCGGACGTCGTCGAGCGCGCGCTCGCGATGATCGACCGCGCCGAGTACAAGCGCCGGCAGGCGCCGCCCGGCGTGAAGCTGCACCCGAAGGCGTTCGGCCGCGACCGCCGCACGCCGATCACCAACCTGTGGCAGGGCTAGGTCGGGCTGCGCATCGCTACTATCCCGCGCTCAGTCAGGCAAATCAGAGGAGGGGTTGAAGTGCAGGTGAGATGGGCTCTCGCCGCGGCATGCGCGGCTACGTTCACGCTCGGCCTCGCCGCGTCTGCGACGGCAAAGACGTCGAAGCCGGCCGTGACGACAATGCATCTAATCGAGGTCCAGGGTCAGTTCCATATCGTCAACGACACGCCGCCGAAGATCACCGGGCCGAACTCGCCGTTCTCAGCGGGCGACTCGTTCGTCTTCACGTCCGAGCTGCGGACGAAGAGCGGCAAGCACGCCGGCTGGCTCGACGCCTCGTGCGTTGCGATCACCGGCGGCAAGAGCGCCGTGACGGGCTGCAACGGCGTCTTCCGCCTCGCGGGCGGCCAGCTGATCCTCGCGGCCGCGCCGCCGCAGTCGAATGCTCCGACCGACATCGCGATCGTCGGCGGCACCGGCGCCTACGCCGGCGTCCGCGGGCAGGTTCGCTCTGTCGAGGTGAGCGACACGCGCAACGACGATACGGTCACGTTCTGGAAGTAGCTCAGGCGAGGTGGGCGAGGATCGCGCCAAGGACCGGCACGGTCAGCGTCAGTGCGAGGCTCGTCCAGCCGACGACGACGAGGGCCGGCCGCGTCCGTTGCGGCCGGCCCTCGCGCACCTCCGACTGAAGCCTCGGGCCGAGCACGAAGTTGTGCAGGTACGAGGAGACGACCAGGCCAACGGAGAGCACGACCTTCACCCAGAGCACGGTCTGGAACGGCGAGCGGCCTTGGTGGTAATCGTGCTGCGCGAGCGGCACACCGCTGACGGCGAGGACGAGCAGCGCGCCGTAGCCGAGCCGGCGCCAGCGGCGGCCGAGCTCGCGGATCGCGCGACCGCGGGACTCGCCTTCGAGCGTCCGGATCGCCGGCACCCCGGCGAAGACGAGCGCGACCGAGCCGCCGACCCAAACCATCGCGGCCAGCAGGTGCACGATGACGACGATCTCCACGACAGCAACGCTAGAGGCCACGGAGGAGCGCCGGCAGCTCTGGCGGCGAGAACCGCTCCGTCGTCGCTTCCAGCTCGAGCAGTGTCCACCACCGGTGGCCGGCGAGGTTCTCGCCGCTCAGGTCGATCGTCGGCGCGACCTCGTGGTCGACGACGCGCACGAGGTAGAAGCGGTCGCGCTGGCAGACCAGGCGCCGCTCGCCCGGCAGGACGTGCGTCCGCTCGAGGACGAGCGGGCCGACCTGGAAGTCGCGCAGGCCGATCTCCTCGACGAGCTCGCGGCGGAGCGTCTGCTCGTCCGTCTCGCCCGCGTTCGCCCCGCCGCCGGGCGTGATCCACCACGCGGCTCCGGGGCGCTCCCAGCGAACCAGCAGCAGACGCCGGCCGGCATCGACGACGAGCGCCCGGACGGCGTCGCGTCTGACCGGCTGCAACCATTCGTGCAGCGAGCGGAAGCAGGCCAGGCGGTCGGCGTAGGGAACGGCCGCGTTCGCGGGCGAGGTCGACGGCAGCACATACAGCGAGGTGTCCCAGAGCTCGCGGGTCTGCGGGCCGAGGTCCGGCCGCTCGCCGAACAGTCCGCGGTACGCCTCCTTGCCGACGAAGGCGATCGCCCGCGGGTTCAGGTCGCGCGCGAGCCGCTCGAGCCGTGCGGCGTCGAAGTCGCGGCGTCGCAGCTCGCCCGAGCCGGGGGTCGTGCGGTAGGCGGCGTTCGTGATCCCGTAGCCGAGTGCGAGCAGGTCGTGCTGGTCGCCGGGTGCGATGAGCCGCGGCGTGAAGCCGGCGGCGTGGAGGAGCCGCCAGAAGTCGTTCCGCGGGTTCGCGAAGTGCGCGTGTGCTGCGGCGGAGACTCGCCCTGGGTTGATGCCGCAGAAGACACACCGAAGGTCGGGTCCGAGGACGTCGGGGACGTCAGAGGCGGGTGCGGCCACGCGGCCGACAGCGTGGCAGACGCGCGTGCCACGTCGCCGTGCAGAACCACGAGCTCGGCAGCGGCGGCGCGGGGCGGCCGGTGCGGCGCGAGGCGTAGCGGCGGCGCGAACGCCAGCTCGAGCAGACGCGCGTCACGCGACGGCCTCCTGCCTCGAGGGCTCGCTGGGCGGGCTCGTCTCCGGCCGCTCGTGCTTCGGCAGCGCGTAGCGGATGACGCTGACCTGGTCGGACCGCAACCCGCCGTAGCACCGGGCGTAGCACTCGGCCTCTGTCAGCGGCCTGAGTCTCACTGCGCCGCACTGTAGGACCGCCGCCGGACGGAACTCGCCCGGGTTAGCGTGCACCCGTGGCGGCGACGAGCGTCGATGCGGTCCGGGAGCGGTTCAGCGCGCTGCGCGCGCCGCTCGCCTTCTTCGACGGGCCGGGCGGGACACAGGTGCCGGACTCGGTGATCGAGGCGATCGCGACGTACCTGCGATCGTCGAACGCGAACCTGGGCGGCGCCTTCGCGACGTCGCGCGCAAGCGACGCAGTCGCGGTCGAGGCGCGCGACGCGGCGGCTGCGTTCCTGGGAGCGAGCTCGGAAGAGGTGCTCTTCGGCGCGAACATGACCAGCCTCAACTTCTCGCTCTCGCACACGGTTGCGCGTGGGTGGCGTGCCGGCGACGAGGTCGTGGTGACGAAGCTCGACCACGACGGAAACATCTCGCCATGGCTCGAGCTCGCGCACGACCTCGATCTCAGCGTCCGGTTTTGCGAGCTCGACCGTGAGTGCCGACTCGATCTCGAGCAACTGCGATCTCTGCTCTCGGAGCGGACCCGCGTCGTCGCGTTTCCGTGGGCCTCCAACGGCGTCGGCGTCGTCACGCCGGTCGCAGAGGTTTGCGCGCTCGCACACGACGCGGGCGCGCTCGCGTGGGTGGACGCCGTTCACTACGCGCCCCATGGGCCGATCGACGTCGCCGATGTCGACGCGGACGTCCTGCTCTGCTCGCCGTACAAGTTCTACGGACCGCATCTCGGGCTCGCGTTTGCGCGCCGCGAGCTGCTCGCGGGCTGGCGGCCGTACAAGGTGCGGCCCGCGCCCGAGGTGCCGGCGGGACGTCGTCACGAGACGGGCACGCCGCAGCTGGAGCTGCTCGCGGGCTTCATCGCCGCCGTCCGCTACCTCGATGAGGTGGGTTGGGACTTCGTACGCGCACACGAGCACGTGCTGGGGTGCCGCTTCCTGGCCGGGCTGCCGGAGAGCTGGACGCTGCACGGGCCGCACGACATGGAGAGCCGGGTACCGACGTTCGCGCTCACCTCGGCGACGCTCGCGCCTGCGGAGGCGGCGGAGCGGCTCGGCGAGCGCGGCTTCGCCGTCTGGCACGGCGACTACTACGCCGTCGAGGTGATGCGGCACCTCGGCCTGCCGGAGGGCGCCGTCCGCGTCGGCATCGTCCACACGAACACCTCGGACGAGGTCGACCGGCTGCTGGCCGCTCTCGCCGAGCTCGGCTGACCGGCGCCGGCGGGGCGCACCGCCGCGGCTCGCGTCGCCGCGACCTCGGTGCTGGGGCTCCGGGGGCGTCCGACGCAGCGGTCCCCCACCCAGGGTGGGGACGCTTCCCGCCGCCCTCGACTACGACGTTACCGCCTCGACTCGAATCCTTGCTGGCGGATGCCGGACGGATCTGGGTCGATTGCGTGAAATGTCTGCGCCCACGCCTCTCGGCTGACCGTGCGGCATGCCGGCCACCGGCCCTTTGTCTCTGCCCGCGCTCTCCCGCCGCCCACCCGCCTGGGTCTGGGGCGGGCGCGAGCTCCGCGCCGTAGGGGTTCGGGCTCGTCCCGCCACAGCGCGGCGGGAGCGAACGCTCCGGCTGTGCGGGTGTGCCCGCGCCGCTAGCATCGTCGCGTGCCCGTTTTCGAGCGTCAGCAGCTGTCGAACGGGCTGCGCGTCCTGACCGCCCCGCTGCCGCACGCGCAGTCCGTGTCGTGTTTCGTCATGCTCGCGGCCGGGTCACGGTACGAGCGCACGGACAACCGCGGCATCGCGCACTTCGCCGAGCACATGTTCTTCAAAGGCACCGAGCGTCGGCCGACGTCACGCGACCTGACGTCGACGATCGACGGCATCGGAGGCGAGTTCAACGCGTTCACCGGCAAGGAGTTCACCGGCTACTTCGTCCGCTGCGCGGGCGAGAACCGCGACACGGCGCTCGACGTCCTTCTGGACATGCTCCGGCACTCGAAGTTCGATCCCGAGGAGATCGAACGGGAGAAGGGCGTGATCCTCGAGGAGATGAACATGTACAACGACACCCCCCGCGACCGGATC
>Ga0070731_10002189_pt1 | contig 18965 bp, 12 predicted proteins | sample Coa_R1_2_FD_66448 | JGI IMG/M metagenome (GOLD analysis project Ga0070731, IMG submission 66448) | Surface soil microbial communities from Centralia Pennsylvania, which are recovering from an underground coalmine fire - Coalmine... | ecosystem: Environmental > Terrestrial > Soil > Unclassified ... | reverse complement strand
GCAATGGCCGAGGCGTGCCTCGCACGCGAGCGCGCGCGCCTGGGGCGCGTGGGTCTCGTCCTCGGATGGACGCGGCTCATCGTCGACACCGTCGCCGTCGCGGCCGCCGCCCGCATGTCGAAATCACCCGATCCGTACGCAGTCAAGACGCCCAAGCGCGGCGTGCTCGAGGCCAACATGGACATGCTCAGAAAAGACATCCTCTTCGCGCTGCGAACGCTGCGGCGTCAGCCGGGTTTTGCGCTCATCACGCTGCTGACGCTGACGCTCGGCATCGGCGCCAACACCGCGATCTTCAGCGTCGTCAACGGCGTGCTGCTGCAGCCGCTGCCGTATCCACACGCCGAACAACTGGAGTTCATCTCGTCGCAGTTCCCCTACCTCGGCTTCGATCAGTTCTGGGTCGATCCCGGCGAATACGTCGACTTCCGCAACAACCAGGCGGCGTACACGAGCGTCGGCGCGTACGGCACGACGACAGTCACGATGGGCGGCGAGTCGCCGTCGCGTCCGCTCGCGGGACTGGCGACGCCTGACCTGATGCCGACGCTCGGCGTGGCGCCGGAAGTGGGCCGATGGTTCAGCGACCAGGACTCGCGCCCCGGCGCCGATCCGGTGATCATCCTGACGCACGAGTTGTGGACGCGGCAATTCGGCGGCGATCGATCCGCGGTCGGCCGCACCGTGATGGTGGGCACCACCTCGACGCGGATCGTCGGCGTCATGCCTCCGGGCTTCGACGTCCACGACCAGCGGATCGAGGTCTGGCTTCCGCTCACGATCGACCCGGCCCAACTCAACAACTCGCGCGGCAGCCACTTCCTGCACATCATCGCGAGGCGCCGGCCGAACGTGACCGAAGCCGGAGCGCGCAGTGACCTCGAGCGCATGCTGAATCAGTGGCCGAACTATGCGCCGGCCGGCTCGCACTTTCCAAACACGTTGCGTGAGGGCCAGACGGCGCATCGCCTTCGTCTCGATCCGCTGAAGGACGACATCGTCGGCGACGTGCGGATCGCGCTCGTCGTGCTGCAAGGGGCGGTCGCGTTCGTCCTGCTCATCGCGTGCGTGAATCTCGCCAACTTGCTGCTCGCGCGCGCCGACTCGCGTCATCGTGAATTCGCCGTGCGCACCGCGCTCGGCGCCGGACGCGGGCGTCTGCTCCGGCAATTCGTCGTCGAAGGCCTCGTGCTCACGCTCGCGGCCGCGGCGCTCGGCACGCTGGGCGCGTGGCTCGTGGTGCACGGTCTGGTCGTGTTGAATCCAGATGCGATTCCGCGCGCGTCCAACATCGCTCTCAACGGCCGCGTGCTGCTGTTCACGCTGACGCTCGCGCTCGGCACCGGCGTGATCTTCGGCGCGGTGCCGCTGGTGCATCTCTCACAACGAATGGCGCTTTCGCTGCGCGACGGCACGCGAACGGCGGGCGGCGCGGCGCAACAGCGGCTGCGCGGCGCGTTGGTGATCGCGGAAGTCGCGCTGGCCGTGATGCTGGTCACGGGCGCCGGGCTGCTGGTGCGCAGCTTCGTCAACCTGATGAAGGTCGACACCGGATTCAACCGCGCGCAGCTCGTGACCTTCGACGTCGTGGCGCCGGTGATTACCGGCCTGCCGCAAGATCAACGGGTCGCGCAGCGGGTGCGCATCGTCGGATTCATGAACGAGATCCGCGCGAAGCTCGGGGCGCTGCCCGGCATGAACGCGGCGGCCGGCATGACGGGATTGCCGCCCAATCGGCCGGTCAACGCCAACGACACGCTGTTCGAGTGGATTCCGCCGATCCCGCGCGGACAGCCGAGTCCGTACCCGGCGCAGAACGTGGATTTCTATCAGACCGTGACGCTCGGCTATACCGAGGCGATGGGCATTCCGATCATGAAGGGCCGAACCTTCACGCAGGGCGACGCCGGTGGACCGGCGGTCGTGTTGGTCAACGAGGCGCTCGCGCGCAGATTCTTCACGGATTTCGGCCGCGATCCGATCGGCGAGCACATCAAGCCGTTCTACAACCTGCCGCTCAAGGACTCGCCGTGGTTCACGATCGTCGGCGTACTCAAGGACGTCAAGCAGCGCGGCGTCGACGCGCCGGTCGGCACCGAGCTCTATGCGCTGCAGGATCAGATGCCCAAGTGGGGCGGTCAGGCCGTACCGGAGATGAACTTCATCGCGCGCGGTACCGCCGGCCTCGACGCTCTGGCGCAGCCGATTCGGCAAATCGTGCGCGACCTCGACGCGCGGGCGCCGGTCGTGAAGCTGCGCACGATGGACGACGTCTTCGGCGAGGCGGTGGCGCGGCCCAAATTCCTGACGTGGCTGCTCGGCATCTTCGCGCTGCTCGCGCTGACGCTCGCCGCCGTCGGCACGTACGGCATCCTCTCGTACGTCGTCACGGCGCGACACCAGGAAATTGGCGTGCGCATGGCGCTCGGCGCCAATCCGCGGATGATCCTGCGGCTCTTCCTGGGACAAGGCCTGGGACTGGCGGTCGTGGGTCTCGCGCTCGGGCTCGGCGGATCGATTGCACTGCGCCATGTGATTGCCACGCTGCTGTTCAACGTGACGGCGACCGATCCGGCGACGCTCGCGCTCGTCTCGACGGTGATCTTCGTCGTCGCCGCCGCCGCGGTCTTCATCCCGTCATGGCGAGCGACGCGCGTCGATCCGCTGACGGTGCTCAGGGATTCGTAACAGCTGTCTTCAGCGTGTCAAATTCCTCCGCGCCCAGCTCGACGTCCATCGCACCCAGATTCTCTCTGACGTGCGCGATGGACAGCGTGCCGGGAATGGGCAGCATCGCCGGCGATCGGCGCAGCAGCCATGCGAGCGCGATCTGGGTCGGCGTCGCGCCGTGACGCGCCGCGATCGCCCGCACAGCCGGCGTGTCCGCGCCCCGCAGCGGAAAGAACGGCACGAAGACGATGCCGGCAGACTCGCAGTGATGGATGACGCCGTCGTGCTTGCGCTCGGCGAGACTGTAGCTGTTCTGCACGGCGGCGATCGGCACGATGGTCCGAGCGCGTTCAATCTGGTCGACCGTCACCTCCGAGATGCCGACCTGCCGGATCCGGCCTCGATGGACGTATTCGGCGATGACGCCCAAGCTCTCGTCGATGGGTGTGTCTGGATCGACCCGATGAAGGTAGTACAGATCGATGCACTCCGAGCGAAGACGGGCAAGGCTCTCGTCGATCTCGCGGCGCAAGACGTCGGGTTTGCCGTGTCCAGCGCCGCCGAATCCGGCCTTCGAGGCGATCACGCAGCCTGGAGGCGCGGGGAACAGCGCAGCCCCGATCGCCTGCTCGCTCTCGCCGGCGGTGTAGAGATGCGCCGTGTCGATCATCTGCACGCCGGCATCGACCGCCGCGCGGATGAAGGCCACATTCTGTGGCGTGTTCCTCAGACGGTTCGTGCCGAGGCCGATCCTGGTGATCCGGCGGCCTCCCAGCAGGAGGGTGGTCGTCATCACTCCCAGCATATACTCGCGCGTTTTTCGTCAGACTGCGATGCCTCGCGTGGGAGGATCGCCGATCGCGCGCTCCCGCGAGCCGCTCCCGCGCGTCGCGCTTGACATCCAGAACGGTACTGCTAGTGTATTAGCACGTGCTAATGCACTAGCATCGTGGCGCGAGGACGGATTCGACATGACCAGGGCGGACATTCCAGACAAGCTCGGCCGGCGTGAGCGGCAGATCATGGACGTGATTCACCGTCTCGGCCGCGCCTCGGTGGGCGACGTGCGAAACGCGCTGGCCGACCCGCCGACCTACTCCGCCGTCCGGGGCATGCTCGGGCTTCTCGAAGAGAAAGGCCACCTGACACACGAGGCCGATGGGCTGCGCTACATCTACCGACCCACGCTGAGCCCGGCGGCGGCCCGCCGATCCGCGCTGCAGCATCTGGTCCGGACCTTCTTCGCCGGCTCGGCCTCGGACGCGGCGGCCAGCCTGCTGGAACTGTCCGACGTCAAGCTGTCGCGCGCCGATGCGAAACGGCTCGCGGAGATCATCGCCAAGTCGAAGTCCGAGGGCCGATGAGATGGCGCCCCTCGATCTGATTGCCGCGCTCTGGATCACCACGCTCGTCTCGGCGGCGATCAAGGCCGCCGTTCTCGTCGCGCTCGCGGCCGCCGCGACGACGTCGATGCGACGCCAATCGGCGGCGGTGAAGCATCTGATCTGGACGACGGCACTCGGCGCAACCGTCGCCGTGCTGATCCTGCCGTCGGTGCTGCCTGCCTGGCGCGTCATTCCGATCCCGGCTGCGGCCGTCGCCGCCGTACACTCCGGCGCAAGGTCAGCGCGCCCGGCGTCTTCGGCGCTCGGCGCCGATTCGTTTGCATCATTCGAATCGGTCAGCGCGGCCTCGCGTCCGACAGCTGATGTTGCCGAGCCTCACGGAACGCCGGCCACGCTTGCACGGACCGTCGCCGATCGTTGGCCGCTGGCACTGGTGATCTTGTGGCTGACGGGCGCCCTGCTGACGCTGGCGCGTCATCTCTGGAGCATGCGCGTGCTCGTCCGTCTGTCCGGACGCGCGGCTTCATGTCCTGACGCAGCGGGCGGCACGATCGCGCGCGAGATCGCGGGCGATCTCGGCGTCACTCGCCCCGTGGTCGTCCTGAGAAGCGACGAAGTGGAATGGCCCCTTACGTGGGGCATCGTGCGCCCCCGCGTCGTGCTGCCTGGCGACGCGACGGAGTGGAGCGACGAGCGTCTGCGGTACGTGATTCAACATGAGATCGCGCACATCAAGCGCCTCGATGCGTGTACGCAGCTCGTCGCGGACATGGCGTCCGCGGTGTTCTGGTTTCATCCATTCGTCCGGCACGCGGCCAGGCAGATGCGACTCGAGCGCGAACGCGCCTGCGACGACTGCGTCGTGTCGCATGGCGCGCTCGCGTCCGCCTATGCCGGCGATCTGCTCGCGCTGGTCCAGACCTACGGACATCTCGCCGGACATCCGGCCGCATTGGCGATGGCGCGCCGCTCGCAGTTCGAAGGACGCCTGCTCGCGCTGCTCGATCCTGGAGTGAATCGCGCCGGCGTCTCCGGACGCCAACTCTCTCTCGCCCTCCTGCTCGCACTCATCGTCGTCATTCCCGCGGCGACGCTGCGCGCTGCGCCGGCGGCGGTGGCGACGCTGGCTTCGCATCCGAATCCCGAGTTCGTCGCGATGCCGCACGCCGTACCGGCGCCGTCACGTGCGCGCGCGCCCGAAGTCTTGCGGCGTCCGGCCCTCGTCCACGCGGCCGCGCCAACCGACCTGTTCGAGGGATGCAGCGGTCCACACGCGACTCACGATCACGTCAACCCGACCAACGGCGTGACGGTCTGGACATCGAGCGCTCAGAGCGGCGACTGCCGCTACGAGCTCACGGCGCACGGCGACGTGTCGTTCACTGGCGACCTCGACGCGATCGATCGCATCTCCGATGACGGCGATCTCGACGTGACGACCGACATCCGCGGTGATGTCACGCATCTTGTCGCAAGACAGACGCTCGCCGGCATCACCTTCGACTTCAGCCGGAACGGCGCGCCTGTGGACTTCGCGGCTGCTGGACGAGCGTGGCTCGCCGCGTTTCTGCTGACGCTCGACCGGCACACCGCGTTTGCCGCCGATGTGCGGTTGCCGCGCCTGTTGCGGTCCGGCGGCCCGGAAGCGGCGCTCGACGAGATCGATCGGATGCAGACGGATCACGTTCGCACGGTGTACCTCGTCCGGCTGATCGGCGCGGGCCCGATGGATGACAACGCGATCGGCCGCAGCATCAATGCCGTCAGCGGCATGACGTCGGATCACGACAAGCTCGACGTGCTGCTCGAGCTCGCGAGGACGCAGCCACTCGATGGCGCCCGTCGGGACGCCTATTTCAACGCCGCGGCCACGATCGAGGCCGGCCCTCAGCGCCGCCGCGCGCTCGGCGCGATCGACCATCGCTAACAGGAGACATCTCGATGCGCACACGAATCCGCTTGCTCGTTGTCGCCGGCGTGGCCGGCGCGATCGCCGTCCCACACGCGCAGACGCCGAAAGCGCAGGCGCTGCCGCCGCCGGCGACGAGAGCGGCGGTCGGCCAATGGGCCGCGAAGATCGTCGAACGAGCGGCGGTCCTGATCGCGTCGCCTGCGCAGTGGAGCCGATCGGCCGACTGTCCCGCCGGCGCGAAGACGTTCAGCATCGGATGCGCGCTGGACAAAGCCATCGACGAGGCTGCCGGCGTGGACGAAACGCTGAATCCGCCGCCGGCCGGGGAAGTCGGATCGCCGACGCCCTCCGAATGCCGATTCCACGCGGCTGGAGCCGGACAGGAAGGCACGTGCGGCATGCTTTTCGACGAAGTGCCGGTGATCACGATCGCCAAAGTTCCGGCGATCGCCACCGGCATGTGGCGCAAGGACGCGCAGCCGACCGAGGTCTGGGCCGGCAAGATGGCCGATGCCGAGTCCCCGGTGATGTACGAAGCCCGTCAAGTCGTCGACGCGATCTCGACGAAGAAATACAACGCGCGCCTTGTCGACTACAACAACGACCCCGCGACCACGTTCGACGACGTCCGGACCTTTTTCAAGACGCTCGAAGATCGTGTGATCAAGAACGGCGCCGCCGATCTCGATGATTCGACCGACGACGTCGAGATCGAGATCTACAAAGACGGCACCGGAGTCATCCGGACGTATCGCGGCTGGTTTCCCGTCACACGCTTTGCCGTGAAGGACGGTCAGCTTCAGTTCCGTGTCGGGCTGACAGACGAGGTCCCGGCGAACGACCTCGATCGCGAGATCATTCAGCGCGCCGCCGCCATGATCCCGAGCGACGCGGCGTGGAATCGCGCCGACAATCGCAAGTGCCCGGCGGGCGCGCCGACGATCAGCATCTATTGTGCCGAGGAGCGGGCCACGATCGAGGTCACCGGCGGATTCCATCATCGGCGCCCCGCGCTCGAGCTCGTGCGCGTGATCGTTGAAGACCGATCGAAAGACAAGTCATACTCCCATCGGCTAATGGACTACAACAACGACCCTTCGACGACGCTGGCCGACGTCAAGAGCTTGTTCGCCGAGGCGCTCTCGAAAATCAAATAGCGGCCCACTCACGCCCACACCCGCGGCAGCCGAGAATCGCCCGAACGCCCCGGCGGCCCCGCTTCCGGTCAGTCGAATCCACTGGACTGCGACAACACGCCGCAGCCGGTTTCTCCTGAACCGACGTCACAATCAGGCGGCGATGTTGCTGACAGCCGCGGTCCTCATCGGCATGCTGATCTGGCTGCCGTTGTTCGCTGGAGTGATTTTCTGCTCCGGGGTCGTGTTCATCGAGCTCTTTGAGCCGGACGCCGGACACCCGAGTCGCCGCCGGTGAGGATCGTCATCGCTTCATCGGCACGACGCTGACTTGACCATTGCGCGCTTCCTCAGCGTGCGGTGCAATCCAATGCGCCGAGATCGCGGTACCGCCGTTGATGGCACAACCATTGAATCGCCGGTAACGGGAGGTTCATCGTGGCCAAGTATGGGAAAAAGGCATCGGAGAAGGTCGAGCGCGCCATGCACGAACGCAAGCAGGGGACGCTCAAGAGCGGCCGATCGGGCAAGAAAGTGACGAGCCGCAAGCAGGCGATCGCGATTGGATTGTCCGAAGCCCGGAAGGCCGGAGGCAAAGTGCCGCGAGCGCGCGGATCCCAAAGCCGATCGCGGTCTCACGGATCGAAATCGAGCGGAAGCCGTTCGCGCGCTGCAAGCTGAGGCGGCGATCGCGCGCGAGCGAGGCGGGGCGTTCCGGCTCTTCACTCGAGCCGGACGCCGCTGCCCAATGTGGGCAAACGATTTCCGTTAAGGTCCGCGCGATTCGCGCTCTCAGCGCGAGTGATGTGCCAGCTGCGTGAGCTGAATGAGATTGCCGCACGTGTCATTCAGCATCGCAATCGTCGAGCCGGTGACGTCCGTCGGCGGCATCGTGAAGGGGACGCCCCGGGCTTTGATCCGCTCGTAGTCGCCCTTCACGTCGTCCGTGAAGAACATGAACGCCGGCTGGCTCTGCTGAAACAGCGCCTGCTGATAGGCCTTGGCTGCCGGGTTGGTGTTTGGCGCGAGCTGCAGCTCGGTGCCGTCCGGCTGCTCAGGCGAGACGACGGTCAGCCAGCGATACGGCCCTTGACTGACATCGGTCTTCTTCGCCAGGCCGAGCACATCCGTGTAGAAGCGAAGCGCCTTGTCCAGGTCGTCCACGTGCAGGGTGGTCACTTTGATTTTCATTTCATCAGTATATACCTTAACAGGCATATACGAGCAACCCCGGGGCGAGGCGCCGCGCCGTGTTACTTCGGGGTCAAACGAAACAGGCCGCCGGGATTGGCGTCTTCGATGAGCCAGACGGCGCCGTCGGGCGCGACGGCCACGTCGCGAATGCGATGGCCGACGACCCAGCGCTCGGCCGGTGTGGGGCCGCTCTTGTCGTCGAACGCGATTCGGATCAGCGTTTGCGTCGCGAGTCCACCGATCAGCAGTGACCCTTTCCATTGGGGAAACATCGCGCCCTTGTAGAACACCATGTTGCCTGGCGCGATCACCGGCGTCCAATAGATGACCGGCTTCGCCAGATCGGGCCGCGAATCGGGACTGGGAATCGGCACGCCGTTGTAATTCGTCGCGTACGACACGAGCGGCCAGCCGTAGTTCTTTCCCGGCTCGATCAGATTCAATTCGTCGCCGCCTTTCGGCCCGTGCTCGAGCTCCCAGAGGCGGCCGTCGGGTCCGAACGCCAGCCCGTATGGCGTGCGATGGCCCGTCGTCCACGTTTCAGAAGGCGCGAGATTCGGCCCCGGAAACGTGTACGTGCTGAGCACCGGCGCGGTCTTCGCGGCCTCGGTGTCGGCCGGCGTACCGATGAGCGGCACCGTCGGTGCGCCGATTTTGCCCGCCATGGGATTGCCGGGCGCGGGTTTTCCGTCGAGCGTCAGACGCAGGATTTTTCCAAGTTCCTGATCGGGATCCTGGGCGGGCGTCATCCGCTGGCGATCGCCGACCGTCAGAAAAAGATATTGGCCGTCGGGCGAAAATGCGATCGCGGCGCCGAACTGTCCACCGCGGCCTTTCGGCATCTGGCGCCATAGCACTTCGAGTCCATCCAGACTCGCGGAGTCCGTGCCAATCGAGAGCTTCGCGCGCGCCATCGCCAGGCTCGACCCGCTGCTGGGCCCGCCTTCGCCCGGTTCGGAGTACGTCAGATAGACGTTGTGATCGGTCGCATAGTGCGGGGACAGAAACACCCCGAGCATGCCGCCCTGGTTCTGAGCCAGGACGGGCGGCACGTTGGCGACCGGCGTCTTCGCGCCGTCTTGAGTGACGAGCGCGAGGCCGCCGACTTTCTCGGTGATCAGCATGCGTCCGTCTGGCAGGAATGCGATACGCCACGGCAGTCTCAGCGTGGTCACCTGCGTCATCGTGAACGGCGGATTCTCGTCGGGCTTCTGTGTGCCCGCGTTGACTTGTCCCATCAACATCGCCGGCACGAGCGACAGACCAAGCGCCGACACCGCGAATGTCCGCGCGTAATTCATTCCGCGAATTTCCATGGAAGGAGCTTAAGGCACCCTGACGCGATCGGCAACTGCGGGGCGGCGGCTATGCCAGCGCCTTGCCGTACAGCACCAACAAGCGCGCCCAGGCTTTCTCCGCTTGCGGCTCGTTGTAGACCGTCGAGTCGGGCGGACACCAGCCGTGCGCCGAGCCTTCGTAGACTTCGATCTCGGCGGAAAGCCCGGCCGCGGCGAACGTGTCCTTCAACGTCGTCTTTTCGGTCGGCGAGCGCTGATCGTCGTTGGCGGCGATCGCGATGAGGAACTGCGCCTTGGTTTTTGCCGCCTGCAGATGGGGGCTGTTGGGCGCGGTCGTCACGAGTCCGCCGCCGTGGAACGACCCCACCGCGCCGACGCGCGCCGGTACCGCGGCCGCCGTGCGAAACGCGATCGGTCCGCCCATGCAATAGCCCTGCGTACCCACCTTGCGATTTTTGGCGACCGACGGTTGTTGATCCAGCCAGGCCACGAACGCCTTTGCATCGGTCATGTGCGTGGACTCATTCAATCCCGAGGCGAACTTGAGCACGTCGGCAATCGGCGTCGCTCCGCCGTTGGGCGCCGTCGGCGCTTTCTGGACGCGATAGAACGGATTGACGACGAGCACCGCGTAGCCGGACTCGGCCAGCCGTTTGCCCATCTGCCGGAACGCCGGACGCAAACCGAAGATGTCCGGCCACACAAGGACAGCCGCGGCCGTGCCCGTCGTCGGACGCACGAAATAGCAGTCCGCGGTGCCGTCGGGCGTCTGGATGTTGACGTCGGATTCGGTCACCGCCGCTGCGTTGAGCACAGCCGGCAACGTCAACGACAGACCAGCGACTACGACCGCGCCGAACTGCCGCCGGGTCACCAGTCCAAGAGACTCAAACGCCTTACGGTCGTCTTCGAAGTGATCCTGATCGCACATGGGCGCCCCCTGGCTACTCTGTGATCCTATCGTCTTTTCCTGCGGAGCGAGCGCCGGTTACAACTCGAACTGGTCCGTGAAAGCGCGCGCACCGTCTGAATCCCGACGCCGCCCGCTCGCTTGGGATCCGAATCGCATTACGATGAGACTCGCGCGCCATGTCCCGCTCAGATCTCGTCGCGAAACGGCTCGCCTACATCGAGCGGCAGAAGCAGCTGCATGCCGAGGCGGTCAACGTCGATCCTCGCGGCCGGTCGCCGCAGGGTAGCGGTCCGGCCAATCGCGACGGCATGCCGCGGTTGCCCGTTGACCAGCATGAAGTGAAGAACTGGCCGGTGCTCGATCTCGGCGCGATGCCGGATATCTCGCGCGCCGAGTGGCGACTCGAGATCGCCGGCGACGTGCACAATCCGATGACGCTGACGTGGGACGCCTTCATGGCGCTGCCGCAGGTCGAAGACGTCAGCGACTTTCATTGCGTCACGTCGTGGAGCCGCTTCGACAATCACTGGCGCGGCGTGCGGATGCGCGATCTCGCGGAGCTCGTCGTCCCCGGCGACGCGGCGCGGTTTGTCTTCTTCACCGGCTACGACGCGCAGCCGGATTCCGACGTGCCGTACACGACGAATCTGCCGCTCGGACGCGCGACCGAGTCCGACGTGCTGCTCGTGCACACATGGGAAGGCCGTCCGCTGCCGCGCGAACACGGCGGTCCGGTGCGCGTGATCACGCCGAAGCTCTACGCGTGGAAGGGCACGAAATGGGTGAGGCGCATCGAATTTCTGCCCAACGATCGGCGCGGCTTCTGGGAAGTGCGCGGCTACTCGAACACGGCCGAGCCATGGGCCAACGATCGATATTCCTAGAATTTCGGATTCGACCTAAACCGCCAAGATCGACCCCGGAGGTCGGCTGAAGCGTGAAGACCTCCGGGGTCGATTTGCGCGCCTACCTCGACAACCTATTTGAGCTGATACCTCACGGTGAGGGTGAGCAGGATCGCCTTCGGATCGCCGTTGATCAGTGCCGGCGAGTAGCGCCATTGACGAACGGCGTCGAGCGTCGCCGCGTTGAGCGCCGGCGCGCCGCCGCTGACGACATGCGCGTCGATGATCTGGCCCTCGTGGTCGATGATGGCTTCGGCCGTGCACGAACCCTGGATGCCGGCGTCAATCGCGGATTGGGGATAGATCGGAGTGATCGCTTGCTGCCGCTTCGGCTCGACGACGCCGGACATGTCGATCTTGGGTGCTGTCGTGCCCGGCGCCCGGTACGGATCTGCGATCGGTTGTTCCGTCACTGGAGGTGAAACCGGTCCACTTTGCGCCGCGGTTACTCTGAGGACGTCGATGATTCCTGGCAGCGAGAGCGCCTCGGTCAACAGCTCGGCCAAGGCCGGCGCCATCGGCCGCTGGATCTGGAGCGCGGTGGCCGATGCCGGTATCCGCGGCGGCGTCAAACTCCGAGTGTGGTGCGTGACGGCGGTGGTGTCGCGAAGCGATTCGCCGGTGGCATTGGAATCCTCGCGCGGGACTGGCGCCGCGACGACAGGAGTTGACAGAGCAGCCCGCGCCGAGAGCCGCGCGCTGCCGAACGGCGCGACCGCAAGCGTGCCAGCCATCGCCACCATCAGCGCCACTCGAGACGCACGACGCCGATTCACTCGCGTGTCCAGCAATGCGTCCACCCGCGCCTCGAGATTCGAAGGCCGCACCATGTTGAGCGCGCCGGCCATCTCTGGAGCGGGAAAAGCGAGCGTCCGCGCGAGCGTGACCAGATCGCTCGCATAGTCAGCCGCCCGAACGCCGGTCGACACCACGACATCGTCGCAGGCGCGTTCGCGCTCCAACCGCGCGCGCCGGGCCGCATGCCACGCGAGCGGATGGAACCAGAGCAGCGTCACGGCGATCTGTCCGAGCGCGTTCGACAGGGCATCCCATCGGGCGACGTGCGCCAGCTCGTGGATGAGGACGGCATCGAGGCGAGATGGACGCTGCGTCCGCCAGTCGAGCGCCGCGGCCGGCAGCAGCAGTACTGGACGGGCGATGCCCCACGTGACCGGCATGACCGGATCTGATGAGACGATCACGCGTACCCGGCGCCGAACTCCGAATCGTGAGGAGATCGTCTCGACCCGTCGGGCCAGCTCGGGCGCGACGGCACCTTCCGCCGCGCGCGTCACGCGGCGCAGAGCGCCGGCGCTTGTGAGTCCGCGCCACAGCAGTGCGCCGACGCCGAAAATCCAGATCGTTCCCAGCGCGAGCGTCATTGCCCGGACCCAATCGCGGTGTCCGTCTGTCGCTGCGCCTCCGGATGCGATCGGGGCTGTCGTACGATCCGCGGACGGCATCGCCGCGGGGGCGTCTGTGGCGAGGACAGACGCTTCGCGCGGCGGACGCTGACCGCTCGCGGCTGCCGGCGGCAAAACAGGGACATGCAGAGCCGGCAGTACGGCTCGGGCCGCCGGAAGCACAAGCAGTGCGGCGAACGCAGCCGCCCAGACGACATGCCGCGCCGCCGCGGAGGCCCGGCGCATCAGAGCCGCCAGACCGCATGCCGCGAACAGGATCAGCGTGGCCTTGGAGACCAGATCGAGCGTGAGGCCTGTCATCGTCCCTCCCGTCTTGCTGCGGCGACGCGCCGGGCGAGTTTGTTGAGGCGTTTTCGGTCGAGGCGCGTGTCGGCCGAGTCGAGCAGCGCCATCACGGCGTCTTCTGTCGATCCGTCAAAGAACGTGCGGACGACATGGCGCAGCGCCGACATCCGCTCCGCCGATCGCGGGGCGACAGGCGCGTACACATAGCGTGGGCCATCCACGTCGTGCCGCACGTGGCCCTTCGCTTCGAGAATGGCGAGCAAGGCGCGGACGGCAGAGTAGCTCGGCGGCGACACCAGTTCGTCCCGCACCGTGGCCGCCGTCGCGTGGCGCAGCCGGTGGAGGATGTCCATGATCTGCCGTTCGCGGCGCGACAGCGTCTCCGAGACCGGGTTCGACATGACTGAGGCTAGATATTTAGCATAGTGCTAAATAATTAGCAACATCCTCGAGCGGGTCCGCAGAAACGGCGACGCGCGTCCGCAGGGGCGCGCCGGGGATTTACTCCGGCGCCACGATCCCGCCGACGGCGCCCGTGTCGCGATCGTAGGACGCGATGTGGGACCATTCGTCGGCGTCCGAGCGCGCGACGACGGCGACGACAGGTTCGGCGTCGCTGAGATTGAAGACTTCGTGCGGCACGCCCGGCTCGATGTAGATGAAGTCGCCGGCCGCGTTCTCGACAGACTGCCTGAGTCGATCGCCGAAATCGTGCCGCACGCGCCCGTGCAAGATATAGAGCATCACCTCGAAGCCGACGTGCACGTGCGCATACGCGACGCCGCCGGGCGGCACGGTCGCGACGTTCATCGACAGATGCCTCACGTTGACGTTCTTCGCCGACAATCCGGCCTGGTACTGGATCCCGTTCCACGACCGCACGGTCTCGCCGCCGCGAATGACCGAGATGCCGCCGTGGTGTTCGACGAATTGAGTGAGGTCCATGGCGCCGACGATATCGCGGCCGGCAGGCACCGCACCAATCGCCGCGCGCCTCGACTGCAGAACCGTGTAGATCCGTGCAAGACCGCCACCTTCCGTGCACTTCGGCCGGCGGCTGCGCGAGTCCCGGTCAAGATTCCACACCCCGGGCCGATTTCCGGTGTGCTGCCGCCATGTCGACACGCACATCGGCCTATTCGTCTGATCGCACGTCACCCGCCGTCTCCGGCGGACACTCGAATTCCGCTTGTCCGGCCGCCGCGCCGGCGAGCGGCTTCCTGCGGCGGCACGTCCGGAAAGCAGGCATCCAGTGAGCGCAATCCCAGGCGTCGGCGGAGGCCTTTACGGCGCGCCGCCACAAGTCAACTCCACGACCGACCTGTCGAGTTTCACGTCGGATGACATCCGGTCGCTCAGTGCGCGGCAAATCGCCGCGCTGACGACGACCCAGGTTGCCGCCATCGCCACCGATGCCATCGCCGGACTGACGACGCGCCAGGTCCAGGGCCTCACGACGCGCGTGGGCGCGTTCACCACGGGTCAGATTCAGGCGCTGTCGACGGCGCAGCTCAACGCACTCGCGAAGACGCAAATCGGCGCGCTGACCAGCGGACAACTCAACGCGCTCACGTCGGATCAAGTCACCGCGCTCACCACCGCGCAGATCTCGGCCATCAACACCGGACAGCTCGCGTCCGTGACGACGGGTCAGCTCGGCGAGCTGACCACGGGTCAAGTGCAGGCGCTGACGACCGGCGAGATCGCCGCGCTGACGACGACGCAGGCGTCGAATCTCGGCACCGATCAGATCGGGAGCCTGAAAGTCGCGCAGGTCAAGGCGATCAACACGACCGACCTTCGCGCACTCGTCACCGGCCAGATCTCGGCGTTTTCGCGCACGCAGGTCGCCGCGCTGACCTACGCGCAAATCGGATCGCTGCAGACCCAACAGGTCGCCGCCATCGACCCGACCGATCTGTCCGGCCTGTCGGGCGCGCAGATCGCCTCGCTGTCGTCAGCGCAGGTCCGCGCCCTGACCACCGATCAGCTCGGCAGTCTGGCGCCGACCACGATTGCGGCGCTCAGCACGGGCGCGATCGCGGCGCTGTCGACCGATCAGCTGCGCGCATTGTCGAGCACGCAGCTGCGCGCGCTGACCAACGCGCAGATCATCGCCCTGTCGAGTGACGCGTTCAACGCGCTCGATACCTCGCAGCTCGACAGCCTGACCGGGCGGCAGATCGCCGCCATCGAGACCGGCGACATCGCCAACCTGACCACCGATCAGGTGGCGGCGCTGACGTCATCTCAAGCCGCGAGCCTGACGTCGGCGCAAGTGCGCGCGCTTACCGGCAGCGAGATCGGCGCGGTGACCACGAACGATCTGGCCGCGCTCAACCGCACGCAGTGGAACGCGCTCACGACCGGACAAGTCCAGGCGCTGACGACCGATCAAATCTCGACGCTGCGCCGCGCCACACTGACGCTGCTGTCGACGACGGCCGTCGCGGCGCTGACGACCGATCAGGTCGGCGCGCTCGACGCGAGCCGCCTGCAGAGCTTGACCGCAGCTCAGGTCGCCGCGCTGACGACCGATCAGCTGGTTGCGCTGACCACCGATCAGGTCGTCAGTCTGAGGCCCGATCAAATTGCCGACATCGGCGCGTCGAACTTCGCGGACCTGACGACCGATCAGCTCGGCGCGCTGACGAACGGACAGGTGCTGCGCCTGACGACGGCGCAGCTGAATGCGCTCAGCGGCGCCAATCTCGACGCCCTCTCGACCGGCAGCTGGTCGGCGCTGACGAGCACGCAGCTCCGCGCGCTGACGTCGGACCAGATCCAGGCGCTCGATACGGATCACATCACCGCGCTGACGGCCACGCAGTTGCGTTCGCTGACCGGTGCTCAAATCACCGCGCTGACGTCGTCGCAGTTCGGCGCGTTCACGACCGACCAGGTGCGCTCCCTCGGAACGGCGCAGGTCGCCGCGCTGACGACCGATCAGGTCCAGGCCGCGACGACCGATCAGATTCGCGCGTTCGACATCCGCACCGTCTCGGCGCTGTCGACGTCGGTGCTCGCCGGTCTGACAACCGATCAGACAGCGGCGCTCACGTCGAAGCAGCTCGCGGCGCTGACCACCGGTCAGATCGTCTCATTCGGCGCGACCAACATCGCCGCCGTCGACACCGGCGCGCTGGCCGGCCTGACGACCGGCCAAGTCGGCGCCCTGACGACCGACCAGGCGGCCGCCCTGACGACCGATCAGATTCAGGCGCTGTCGAACCGGCAGATTGCCGCGCTCGGCACGGCCGACCTCAACAACCTCACGACCGACGAGATCGTCGCGCTGACGACGGCTCAGGTCGCATCGCTGACGAGCGCGCAAATCCACAATCTCGCGACGACGCAGCTCGGCGCGATCGAGACGACCGACATCCGCGCGCTCAAGACCGCGCAGTTGGCGGCGCTCGGTACGGGTCAGGTCACCGGCCTCACGACCGACCAGCTGGGCGCGTTGTTGACCAGCCAGGTCAGCGGCCTCAGCACGGCCGTGCTCGCGGCATTCTCGACGGACCAGATCGACGCGTTGTCGACGGCGCAGCTCAACGCGCTCAAGGCGGCGCAGTTCCGCAGCCTGACGACCGATCAGGTCGCCGGCCTGACCACCGATCAGGTCGTCGGGTTGAACAATCCCGCGCTCGCGGCGCTGACGACGGATCAGACGCGCGCCTTCACGACCGATCAGATCCAAGCGCTCTCGACCGCGCAGGTCTCCGGTCTGCGGACGACCACGGTGTCGACGCTGACGACCGATCAGATCGGCGCGCTGACGACGGATCAGGTCGTCGCGCTGACGCAGACCGAAATCCACTCGCTCACGACGAGCCAGCTGCTCGGCCTGACCACCGATCAGATCGCGGCCATCGAAACCGGCGACATCCCGGCGTTCTCGACCGGCCAGTTGAACGCGCTGGCGACGGCGCAAATCGCGGCCTTGACGACGGGCCAGGTCGCGGCGCTGACCGCCGGACAGCTCGCGTCATTCAATCTGGACGCGATCGGCGCGCTCACCACCGATCAGATCGCGGCCATCACGACGAAGCAGGTCAAGGGTTTGACCACCGATCAGGTCGGCGCGCTCTCGACCGATCAGGTCGCGGCGATTTCGACCGACGATCTGCGCACGCTCGCCGGGACACAGCTGCAGGCGCTCACCAACAATCAGGTCGTCGCGCTGACGACGGCTCAGATCGCCAGCTTGCGCCGCTCGCAGGTCTCGACGTTCACGACGGATCAGATCGCCGCGCTCTCCACCGATCAGGTCGTCGCGCTGACGACCGACGTGCTGCCCGGTCTGACGACCGCGCAGATCGCGGCCCTCGGGACATCGCAGGTGCAGGCGCTCACGACGTCGCAAGTCGCCAGCCTGACCAACACGCAGGTCGGCGCGCTGACAGCGGATCAGGTGCCGGCGCTCTCGACCGACCAGCTGCTGGCGCTGACGACCACCGACATCGCGTCGCTGTCGTCGTCTCAACTGGCCGCGTTCCAGACCAGTCAGCTCGTCGCGCTCGACAGCGCGCATCTGGGCGCCATCAGCACGTCGGCGCTCGCCGGACTCGGGACCAGCCAACTGACGGCGCTCACGACGAGTCAAATCGTCGCGTTGACGCAGCGGCAATTCGCGTCGCTGACCTCGGATCAACTCGACGCGCTCACCACCGACCAGGTGGCGGCGATCGAGACGACCGACCTCGCGTCGCTGACGGCGTCGCAGTGGTCGTCGCTCACGACCGACCAGCTGCAGGCGCTGTCGTCGTCGCAAATCCGCGCGATCACCACGCTCGACTTCGTCGCGCTCACGACGAGCCAGATCGCCGCGCTCGAGACGTCGCAGCTGGCGGCGCTCGGCACGCAGCACTTCGCCGCGCTGCGCACCGATCAGGTCGCCGCGCTCACGACCGATCAGGTCGATTCGCTCAGCACCACCGCGCTCCGCGCGCTCAACACACGGCAGATTGGCGCGTTCACCGGCGCGCAGCTCGATGCGTTCACGTCGTCGCAGTTGCAGTCGTTCACGACGGCGCAGATCGCCGGGCTGACGTCGGACCAGCTCGGATCCTTCTCGGCCTCGCAGTTGAACACGCTCACCACCGGCCAGTTCAACGCGCTGACGAGCGACCAGATCGGCGGATTGACGACCGATCAGGTGGCCGGACTCGCGACCGCGCAGGTCGCCGCGCTGACGACGTCGACGCTCGGCAAGCTGACATCGGATCAGGTCGCCGCACTGACCACGGACGAGATCGACGCGCTCAGCACGGCCAATATCGCGTCGCTGTCGCTCGATCAGGTCGGCGCGCTCAGGACGGCGCAAATCGTCGCGCTGACCAGCGGCCAGGTCGCGGCGCTCGACACCGGCGCGCTGCAGTCATTCAGCAGCATCCAGCTCGCAGCCCTTACGAGCGATCAGATCGGCGAGTTGACGTCGACTCAGATCAACGCGTTCGACACCTCGCAGATTTCCGCGCTCTCGACGACGCAGGTCTCCGGTCTGACGACCGACCAGCTCGGCGCGCTGTCGACGACGAACCTGCGCGCATTGACGACGGCGCAGGTCGTCGCGCTGACGACGGACCAACTGCGGTCGCTCACGTCCGACCAGTACGGCGCGCTCACGACGGACCAGTTGCAGGCGCTCACGACCGACGACATCGCCGGCCTCGAGTCGGGCGACCTCGCCGGCCTCACCTCCACGCAGGTGCAGGCGCTCACGACCGCGCAGATCGCCGCGCTCACCACCGACGAGGTGGCCGGACTCACGACGTCGGCCTTTGCCGCGTTCTCGGCGGACCAGATTGCCGCGCTCACGACCGGCGACGTCGCGGCGCTGACCACCGGACAGGTCAACAACCTTTCGTCGACGCAACTCG
>Ga0070731_10002188_pt1 | contig 18969 bp, 11 predicted proteins | sample Coa_R1_2_FD_66448 | JGI IMG/M metagenome (GOLD analysis project Ga0070731, IMG submission 66448) | Surface soil microbial communities from Centralia Pennsylvania, which are recovering from an underground coalmine fire - Coalmine... | ecosystem: Environmental > Terrestrial > Soil > Unclassified ... | reverse complement strand
AGCTCGCCGCGAAGCGCGCGCAGGTCGCGGCGAAACGGGCGCAGGCGCAGCAGGTGATTGCGCAGATCGACGCCGTCGACGCGCGACTCGCCGTCGTCACGGAGCAGTTCGACGGGGCGCGCCTGCATCTGCAGGAGGTCCGGGCACGGCTCCAGGTTGCAGAGCGCGCACTCGCGCGCGCGCGCGTGCAGAACCGCAAGGCGCAGCTCAACGAGGCGCGTCTGCTCGTGTCGCTCTACACGAACGGGCGGCCGTCGACGCTCGAGGTGCTTCTCGGCGCGAACAGCGTCTCCGACCTGCTGCGGCTGACGGACGCCGAGGACGCGATCAGCAAGGAAGTGGCATCCGTCGCCGACGCGGCGACGCAGGCGAAGCGGCGGCTGGCGGCACAGGTGCGTGCCGTCCAGTCGGACCGCGTGGTCGCGCAGGGCACGGTGCGTGAGCTCGCCGGGCGACGAGCTCAGATCGAGCGCGGGCTCGCGCAGCGGCGCTTGCTGCTCGTTTCGGTGCAGTCGCAGGTCGACAAGCTCGAGACACAGCAGCGGGCGATCCAAGAGCGGCTCGCGGCCGAGGCGCGTGCTCGTCTCGAGGCCGAGGCCGAGGCCCGCGCGCAGGCCGAAGCGGCGGCTGCCGCGCGTGCCCGCGCCGCTGCGTTGCAGCGGGCACAAGCGGCCGCCGCGGCGGCGGCGGCGCAGCAGGCACGGCAGGCGCAGGCGGTCGGCAGCGCGCCGACGACGGGCGCGACCGCCACGACCGCGTCCGCGACGACAACGGCGACGACGACCACCGCAACCTCGACCTCGCCGACGCCGGATTCGGCGATCCCGCCGCCGGTGAACGGCGGTCATCCGCAGGCGGCGCAGATCGCGCTCCAGTACATCGGCGTGCCGTACGTGTGGGGCGGAGCGTCGCCCAGCGGCTTCGACTGCTCAGGGCTCGTCACCTACGTGTTTGCCCAGCTCGGCATCGCGCTGCCGCACTACGCGGCGGCGCAGTACACCTACGGCGATCCGGTTCCGTTCGACGACCTCCAGCCCGGTGACCTCGTCTTCTTCAACGGGCTCGACCACGTCGGCATCTACATCGGCGACGGCCAGTACGTCGACGCCCCCGACACGGGCTCGTTCGTCAGGATCGACAGCCTGAGCGACCCGTGGGCGATCGCGAACTACGTCGGCGCGCGGCGCATCTAGACAGGGGACGTTCTCCGACCGAGTACCGGCCCGTGCCTTCGGACGGGTTTCGACGCTGGCCTTGACAACAATGCGCGTGCGCCCGAGTCTTTTGTTGCCCTGGGGCTACGGAGAGAGCGGCACGGGGGGTCTGCGTTGCGCAAGGCTGGGCGTGCAGGGTCGATTCTGCTTGCGGTGCTGGCGATCGTCGTCGCCGGCGGCGACGCCGCGTCCGCGCAGGTAAACGACTCCAGCGAGGTGCCGCAGCCGACCTGGGTCGTGAGCGGCGGCACCGCGTCGGCGACGAGCCCGCCCACCTATCACGAGGACGGTCTCGGTGTGACCACGATCGCGCTCTCGAACTCGACCGAGTACCTGGGCGGCGACTTCAGCTATGTCGGCCCGCCGACGGGGAGTTTCGTGGCGCTCGCTGAGTCGAGCGGTCAGGCCTCGTCGAGCTGGCCCGCGGTCGGCGGACCCGTCTACGCCGCCGCCCCGGACGGGAGTGGCGGCTGGTATGTCGGCGGCGTGTTCGATTCCGTCGGCGGTGAGGCGCGCGACAACGTCGCGCACGTCGAGGCGGACGGAACGATCGATCCGAACTGGGTACCCGAGGTGGACGGCGATGTCGAGGACATCGCGGTCAGCGGCTCGACCGTGTACCTCGGCGGCGATTTCGACGCGGTCGACGGTGCGTCCCGCAACCTTCTCGCCGCGGTCGACGCGTCGACCGGCGCCGTCACGTCGTGGAACCCGGACGTAACGGGCGACACGGTCTATTCGCTCGCCGTCTCCGGTTCGACTGTCTATGCCGGCGGCGACTTCGGCGTCGCCGGCGGCGGAAGCAACGCCGCGGCGTTCGACGCCTCGACCGGTGCTCCGACGACCTTCGATCCAAGCCCGAACGGCACCGTCTACACGCTGCTCGTGAGTCAAGACGGGACGACCGCGTACCTGGGCGGCTCCTTCAGCATGGTCGACGGCTCCGCCCGCTCGGACCTCGCAGCGGTCGACGCGACAAGCGGCGCCGCGACCGCCTGGGATCCCGAACCGAACGGCACTGTCCACGCCCTCGCGCTTTCGGACGACGGCAGCACGCTGTACGCGGGCGGTCTGTTCACGAGCGTGAACGGCGGCACGACCCGCAACGGACTTGCGGCGCTCGATACGTCGACCGGAACGGCGACGGGGTGGGATCCGGACGTGAACGCCGACGTCGACGCGATCGCCGTCTCCAACTCGACGGTGTACGCCGGCGGCACGTTCACGACCGTGAATGGATCGGCCGGCCGTGACAACATCGCGGCCTTCGACGACTCGACGGGCACGACGTCGAGCTTCGCACCGGTCGTCGGCGGACAGGTGATGACGGTCGACCCGTCTGGATCGACCGTGTTCGTCGGCGGCTCGTTCCAGTCGGTGGGCGGCGACCGGCGCGACGAGCTTGCGGCACTCGACCTGGCGAGCGGCCTCCCGACGAACTGGGAGCCCGACGCGAACGGCGTCGTCGGGTCGATCGTCGTCTCCGGTTCGGAGATCTACATCGGCGGCGAGTTCACCTCGATCGACGGCACCACCCGAAACCACTTGGCCGAGGTCGATGATACGAGCGGAGCGCTCGGCAGCTGGAACCCGAACGTGGACGGCGACGTCCTGAGCATCGTGCACTCCGGCTCGACGATCTACGCGGGCGGGTCGTTCAGCATGGTCAACGGAGGCACGCCGCGGAACAACATGGCCGCGTTCAGCGACTCCACGGGCACCGCCACGGCCTTCGACCCGAACGTGGACGGGCCGGTCGAGTCGGTGGTCGACGTGGCGTTCAACGGCGACATCTATGCGGGCGGCGACTTCTCGACCGTGAACAACGGCTCGTTCACGCGCCATAACGCTGCGGCATTCGACCCCAACGACGGCTCCGACATCGGCTGGAATCCGGACTTCAACGGACCGGTGGACGCGCTGATGTACGACGGGGCCTTCTCGGTCTACGTCGGCGGCGAGTTCACGGCGTCCGGCTCGACAACGCGCAGCTATGCGGCGGCATTCAATGTCGAGAGCGGCGGATTGCGCCCGTGGAATCCGGACCTGAACAGCTTCGTCTACGCGCTTGCTCCCGATGACGACGGCCTCTTGATCCTCGCCGGGGGCGACTTCACGACTGTCGGGGGAAGCCCGCGCGGCTCGCTGGCGCTCCTGTCGCAGGGAACCGGGGCGCCGGCGTCGACCTGGGATCCGAACGTCGACTTCGACGTCTTCGCGCTCACGACCTCCGACGCCCTCGGTGTCTTCGCGGGCGGCGACTTCACCACGGTCGACGGCGGAGCCGTTGCCCAAGCCGGCACGGCCCACTTCAGCTACGCGCCGCCGGGCCCGCCGGGCGCCGTCACTGCCACGGCAGGCAACGGAATCGCGACCGTCTCGTTCGCGCCCAACCCCGACCCGAAGAGCCTCGCGCCGGTCACTGAGTACCACGTCATGTCCGGCGCCGAGCAGGTGGCGACCGGGACGTCGAGCCCGATCACGGTCTTGGGGCTCACGAACGGCACGACTTACACCTTTACGGTCACCGCCGAGAGCTGGTACGGCACGAGCGCGCCCTCGTCGCCGTCGAATGCCGTTACGCCTGCCGCGCCCGCCGGCGGCGGCGGCGGTGGAAGTGGGGGCGGCGGCGGTGGTGGGGCAGGAGGTGGCGGCAGCAGTCAGCCGTCGGCAACTCAGACCCCGACCCCGACACCCGCGCCGTCGACGAGCAGCTTCACGCCGCCGTCGCTCTCCGTGACGAGCAGCGCTGCCGGCACCGCCGCGCGGACGACGGTGACCGTCGGCGGCCTCAAGGTCGTGCTGCTGGACGTCAAGCAGCCGAAGCTCGCATTCACGCTCAAGCTTTCGCGCAAGGGGACGGTCGTCCTGACGCTCCTCGACGCGAAGGGGCACAAGCTCGCGTCCTGGAGCAAGCATCTCATGGCGGGCACGAACGAGGTCTCGCTCGCGCTCTCGCCCAAGACGCGTCACGCGGGTCGCGACCGGCTGCGCATCACCGGCTCGAGCGTGCAGGCGAAGACGGTCTCGGTCGTTCTCCGGGCCTAGGACAGCCCGCGCTCAGCCAACGGCGAGCCAGCTCAAGTCGCGTGCGTCGGCGCGCTCGACGCCGCGCTCGAGCAGCGCGTGCGCGAGGATCGGCAGCGCGATCGTCGCGTCGCAGTAGCAGACGGCGCGCGCCGCGGCCTCGTCGATCTTTCCCCAGCTGATGGCCTCCTCGAACGTGCAGCCGGAGAGGCCGCCCCATTGCGGCGAGTCGGTCGTGATCTGCACCGCATAGGCGTGCGGGGCCGGCTCGTCGCCGCCGCGGGCAAGGTCGGTCAGCACGGTCACGAGCTGGATCGTGTCCTTGGGCACGCCGCCGCCGACGTAGATCACCGACGTCCTGCCGGCGCGCTCGCCGATCTCGGCGAGCTGTCGAAAATCGGCGAACTGGTCGAGCACGACGGCGTGGCCGTGCTCGCGCGCATACAGCGTCGCGCCGACGCCGTAGCCGCTGTCGGCGAGGCCCGGTGAGAAGACCGGCACGCCGACCGTCGCCGCCGTCGCGGTGATGCTCTCGACTCCGCGCTCGAGCTGGAACTCGCCGAACCGGCGTAGGAAGTCGGCTGACGAGTGGACGCTGCCGGCCTCGAGTGTCCCGATGAACTCGCCGATGAACGACTCGAGCTGCCGGTACTCGAGCTCGTCGGCGTAGACGTCGTGGAAGCGGTCGATCTGGTGCCGCAGCAGCTCGGCGTCGTCGGCCAGGTGCGTGCCCTGGTAGTAGCGAAAGCCCAGCCCCTCGAAGACGTCCTCGGAGAGGTTCGCGCCCGTGCCGACGAGGACGTCGACGAAGCGGTTCTCGAGCAGCCAGCGGACGATCCGCGACTGGCCGGTCGTGCTCATCGAGCCGGCGTAGCCGAGGAAGATCGTGTTGTCCTCCGCCTCGATCATGCGCACGAGCACCTCGAGCGCGGTCGCGAGCGAGCGGCCCTGGAAGCCGGTGCGGCCCATCGCCGCGAGCAGGCCGCCGATCGTCCGCGGCTCGACCGCGATCGACTCGGCGGGGCGGGAGAGGTGCTCCGCGCGGTCGGTCATTCTGAGGGCTCCTCGCTGCCGAAGAGGAGCACGCCTTCACGCACGAGCTTCGCCGCAGCGGCGGCCGTGACCTCGGACAGGTCGAGGTTGGGCGCGACCTCGACGATGTCGAAGGCGACAACGTTGCACGGCGCGAGCCCGTAGACGAAGTCGGCGAGCTCGCGGAAGCTCGCGCCGCCCGGCTCGGGCGAGCCGGTGCCCGGTGCGTTGCCCGGGTCGAGCACGTCGATATCGATCGTCAGGTAGAGCGGCCGGCTCGAAAGCACCCCGGCGATCTCCTCGGGCATGACGAGCTCGCTGCTGTGCCACCCGAGCCGGCGCCTGACCGCCGCTTCCTCGCGCGCGAGCGACCTGATCCCGAACTGGAAGATGCTGTCGAACCCGAACTCGACGCCGACCTGGTTCAGCCAGCTCGCGTGCGTGATCGCCTCGCCCTCCCATTCGGAGCGCAGGTCGGCGTGCGCGTCGACCTGGACGAGGAGCGCGTCGGGGTACAGGCGGCGAACGGCGCGGTAGCCGGCGAGGCTGACCGTGTGCTCGCCGCCGAGGAGGACTGCGACCTGGGCGACCGAGAGCGCGTTGCCCATCGCACGCTCGATCGCGGCGAGCGCCTCGCCGACCGGCGCGGTCGCCGGGACCGCATCCCCGAGGTCGACGAGCACGAGATCCTCGAGGTCGCGGTCGAGCACCGGGCTGTACGTCTCGAGCGACTCCGACAGCCGCCGGATCGCGCTCGGCCCCTCACGTGACCCGCGCCGGAACGAGGCAGTCAGGTCGAAAGGCGCGCCGACGATCGCCGCCGCGGTGCGGACGCTCGCCGACGGGACGGCAAGGGTGAAGAGCGGTGAGGCGCTCAACCGACCCCGAGGGCACCCTGGGCGGCGCGGCTCAGCTCGGCCTCGAGGACGGGATACTCGCGCATCAGTCGCGGCAGTGCGCCGGGCGGGAAGACGAGCAGCTGGGCCGGGCTGCGCGCCACGACAGACGCGAGCCGCAGGTAGCCGCCGTGCGTGTTCGAGTCGAGCGGCGCGAGGTCGCCGAAGAAGTCGCCGGTGCGGAGCTCGCGCGTGCGCTCGCCGCGTACGAACAGATCGACCGACCCCTCGAGCAGCACGTAGAAGTCGCGGGTCGGCTCCCAGCGCTCGACGATCCGCTCGCCCTCGCTCACGTCGCGCAGATGCGCGAGCGCCGCCACGCGCTCGAGCTCCGGCGTGGTCAGGCCGCGAAAGAGCGGCAGCGACGCGAGCCGGTCCGGGTCGAGCGCCGGACTCCGTAGCCAACCGGCCTCGTCGCGGTCGTAGCTCGGCCGCGGCCGCCCGATCGACGGATCCGCCGTCTCGAGGAACGAGAGCACCTGCAGCACGTCCTCCTCCCGCGAGGTGTGGTTGAGCGGGCAGAGCCGGATCCCGTACCTGCCGTCGAGGCGCGTCGAGGAGACGAGGCCGACGCGGCTGCGCTCGAGCGCGTCGACGAGGCCGTCGTTCAGACGTGCCAGCTCGCGCTCGTTCGCGTCGGGGAAGACGCGCCGGAAGCAGACGACGCCGAGCGAGGGCGGCGCGATCAGCTCGAGCGTCGCGCTCTCGTCGATGCGCCGGGCGGCGAGCTCGGCGAGGTCGAGCGAGCGCTCGATCGCGGCCCGAAACGCGTCGAGCCCGAAGTAGCGGATCGAGAGCCAGAGCTTGAGCGCCCGAGACGTGCGCGTCAGCTGGAGCCCGAGATCGGAGAAGTTGACCTCCTCGGCCGAGCTCTCGGAGTCGCGCAGATAGTCCGGCGTCATCGTGAAGGCGGTTCGCAGCTTCTCGCCGTCGCGCAGCAGCAGGCAGCCGCACTCGTACGGCTGGTAGAGCCACTTGTGCGGGTCGAGCGTGATCGAGTCGGCGAGCTCGATGCCGGCGAGCTGGGTGCGGCCGCGCTCGGCGAGGACGGCGAAGCCACCGTACGCGGCGTCGACGTGGAACCACGCGCCGCGTTCCTGCACGATCGCCGCCAGCTCGGCGAGTGGATCGACCACGCCCGTGTTCGTCGAGCCGCCGCTCGCCGAGACGAAGAGCGGCCGCAGACCGGCGGCGAGGTCGGCGTCCATCGCGTCGCGGAGGGTTCCCGGCTCGAGCCGGTGCTCGTCGTCGACCGGCAGGATGCGGATCTGGCCGGGCCCGAAGCCGAGCGTGCGCGCTGCGCGCGCAAGCGAGGAGTGGGCCTGGTCCGAGAGGTAGAGGACGACGTCGGGGTGCATCGAGCCGACGAGCGTCTCGCGCGCGGTCACGAGTGCGGTCATGTTGGCTGCCGAGCCGCCCGTGACGAGGATCCCGCCGGCCGTCTCGGGGTAGCCGAGCCAGTCGGCGAACCAGCGCAGGACCTCGAGCTCGACCTGCGTCACGCCGGCCGACTCCATCCAGGAGCCCGCGTAGACGTTCGCGGCGCTCGCGACGAAGTCGCCGAGCGCTCCAGGCCACGTGCCGCTGCCGGGGATGAAGGCGAAGAAGGCGGGATGCTGCACGCGGCTTGCGAACGGCAGCACGTCGCGACGGAGCTCGGCGAGCAGCTCGTCGAAGTCGCCCGGCGCGTCCGGCGGCGGCCCACCGACGCGGGCCCGCATCTCGGCCGGCGTCGCGCGCCGGATCGGCGGCACGTCGGCCTCGAGCCACCCGACGAGCATGTCGACCGTTCGGTAGCCGAGCATCCGCATGGTCTCCGGGTCGAGCGCCAGGGGGTCCTTGGCCACGGCCTCGCAGCCTACGTATGAACGGTGCGGAGGGGAAGGTTCGAGCGTCACGCCGGCTCTGCCGCAGACCGCGTTTGCCGGTCCAGTAGACGCGCGCGCGGTGCGCCGCCTTGACTTCGTTCTCCGGCCGATCCTAGGATCCTGGAATCGGTTTCGGGACCACGGTTTGCGGGTCGCCTGCGGCCGTTCCCTCCTGTCAGACGAGAAAGGAGAGTCATGGCGGCGCGAGTGACGATTGTTGGGCTGGTGGCCGCGGGCATCTTGGTCCTGACGTCGGTGTCGTTCGCGGCCTCGGCCGCGGGGCCGCCGACCACGGTGCAGCTGCCGTCGGGCGCGTTCACCCTGAACAGCTCGATCCGGAGCAAGGTGACGGCGAAGAAGCCGCTCAACTTCGTGCTCTCGATCGAGGGCACGGGGATCCCGATCTTCGGGCCCGCGATGGCCGACGGCTGGAAGAAGGGCACCGCCGAGGTCGCGGCGCAATACGGCGACAAGATCAACGAGCAGGTGATCGGCCCGGTCAACACCGACATCCCGACGCAGGTCTCGCAGATCAATTCGCTGCTCAAGGCGGGCCAGATCGACTGCCTCGCGTTCGAGGCGCACGCACCGGGCCCGTACGTGGGCGTGGTCAACCAGGCGATGAAGATGGGCATCCCGGTTTTCTCGGTCAACGCCGACAGCCCGAGCTCGCATCGCATCGCCTTCTACGGGCCGGACGAGTTCGCCGGCGGCGAGGCGGCGGGCAAGATCGTCGGTCAGTGGGCGAAGCAGAATCATCTGTCCCTGACGACCGCGGCGCTCATGACGGGTAGCGTCGAAGGACCGTGGGCGCAGAACCGGATGAAGGGCTTCGTCAAGGGCATCACGTCCGTCCTCCCGAACATCAAGTTCATCAACACCTCGACGAGCGGCATCCAGTCGCAGGGGTTCACGCAGGCGACCGTCTACGCCGACGCGAAGGCGTACCTCGAAGGCCATCCTCAGGTCCAGCTCGTCTTCCATACGGACCAGGGAGTCGAGATGGTGGCGAAGGCGATCAACGACCTCCACCTGAAGGGGAAGGTCTACACCGCGGGCTACAACATCGATCCGCCGATCGCGAGCTACGTGAAGAACGGCACCGTCGTCGTCACGATGGTGCAGGGGTTCGCCCGCCAGGCCGAGGCGGGAGCCAAGGCGTGCGGGTCGTTCCTCTTCGCCGGCAAGTACCAGACCGGACACGTCGTGGTCTCGCCGGAGGCCGTGACGAAGGCGAACGTCGCTTCGACCAACTGGAACAATCCCGCCAACCAGTAGCACCGTCGTTTCGCACGCGCCGCCGGGCACTCCCCGGCGGCGCTGCGTATCCGGCCGCCGAAGCTGATGGCTAGCCCAGAAGTCTCCGCCCAGGCCCGCCCAGATGCGGGCGCGCCCGAGGTAGGACCGATCCGCGCGACGCGGGTCGGCGGCTCGACGGCGCTCGTCGCGAGGGTGGTCGGCCTGACCTTCTCGGTCGGGATCGCGATGCTCGTCTTCACGATCATCAACTCGAACTTCGCGCGGACGGGAAACCTGATCGAGGTCGTCCGGGCGATGAGCTCGCTCGGGCTGATGGCGCTCGGCTTGACGCTGCTGATCGTCGTCGGAGAGCTCGACCTCTCGGTCGGTGCGACCTACGGGCTCGCCGCGATGCTGATGGGCAAGGTCTGGCTCGCGGGCGTGCCGTTCCCGCTCGCGCTCGCGATCGGGCTCGGGACCGGCGCGGCGGTCGGGTTCGTCAACGCCGCGCTCACGCTCGGCGTCGGGATGCCGTCGTTCATCGCCACGCTGGCGACCCTCAACGTCGCGCAGGGCCTGACCCTCTGGATCAGCAACGCGCAGAGCATCGCGCCCGCGTTTGCGACGCCTGCGCCGCCGAAGTGGCAGCTCGGCTGGTTCTCGGCGATCGGCGCGACGATCCTGCCGTTCACGATTCCGATCCAGGTCGCTTGGCTCGTCGTGCTGGCCGTCGTCGTCGGTTACGTGCTCCACCGTTCGCTGTTCGGCTTCCGCCTGTTCGCGATCGGCGGCAACCTCGAGGCAGCACGCGCCGCGAAGCTGCCGGTGACGAGGTACAAGTTCGTGACCTTCGTCCTCTGCGGCACGCTTGCCGCGCTCGCAGGGATCCTCGACTTCTCGTTCCTCAGCTCGACCGACCCGAACGCCGGCTCGTCGCTTCTCTTCCCCGTCTTCGCCGCGGTCGTGATCGGGGGCGCGAGCTTGAGCGGTGGGCGCGGGCTGATCATCGGCACCGTACTCGGGGCGCTCCTCCTCGAGACCCTCACGAACGGCCTCTCGATCATCGGCGTCGGGTCGTACGGACAACTGATCTTCGTCGGCGCCGCAATCGCGGGCGCCGTGGCCCTCGACCGTTGGACCGCCGCGAGGAGCGGCGGTGTCCGGAGACTCGTCGGATGGCGACTGAAACGCGACTCCGTCTGACGATCAGCGAGGTCACCAGGACCTTCGGTGACACGCACGCCCTGCGTGGGATCTCGCTCGCTGCATTCGGCGGCGAGGTGCTGGGCGTCGCCGGGCCGAACGGCGCCGGCAAGACGACGCTGATGCGGATCATCGCCGGCGAGGACAGCGCCGACAGCGGAACGATCGCGCTCGACGACGCGCCGCTCTCCGAAGCCGATGCGTCGCGGCTCGTCTCCGTCGTGCACCAGGAGGTCCAGCTGTTTCCGAATCTGACCGTCGCCGACAACCTGGTCGTCCAGCGGGACGGGAGCGCGACGAGCCGCCGGCCCCGTCCCGGCCGCACCGAGCTCGCGATGCTGAAGGAGCTCGGCATCGACCGGTATGCCCGCAGCGAGCTCGGGACCTGCAGCCTCGTCGTCCAGCAGCTCACCGAGATCGCACGCGTGCTGCTCCACGAGGATGCGGCGAAGATCTTCCTGTTCGACGAGCCCAACTCGGCGCTCACCGATGCAGAGTCGCGGGAGCTGTTCGCGCGCGTCGTGAAGCTGAAGGAGGAAGGCAAGATCGTCGTTCTCGTCACGCATCGTCTCCGCGAGCTCGTCGAGCACGCCGACCGCGTCGTCGTGATCCGCGACGGCCTGTGCGCGGCGACGCTCGAGAAGGGCACGCTCTCCGAGCCGGCCGTTGCGCGCGAGCTCGTCGTCGGCGCAGCGGCCGAGAGCGACGTCCGGCTGCAGGGCCCGGCCCGCCAGGCGAAGTGGGAGTGGTCGGTCGAACGCTGGACGCATCCGTCCCGTGTGTTCGCCGACGTCGGTCTCGGCGTGCGCGCCGGGGAGATCGTCGGGATCGTGGGCGTCGAGGGTTCCGGGGCGCGCGAGCTCCTTCGCTCACTCGCCGGTGTCGAGCACGCATCCGGTCGCGTTCACTTCCGCGACGGGACGACGAAGCAGGCGCGGATCGGCTTCCTACCCGCCGAGCGGACGCACAGCCTCTTCCCCAACTTCAGCGTGGCGCGGAACCTGACGAGCAGGCTCGGCCGCGGGGACATCGCGAGTGGGCTCGGGCGCTTGCGGGTCCGCCGGCTGAACGGCATCGCCGAGCAGCTGCGGGAGCGGTTCCACGTCCGCTGCCGGTCGGTGGCGCAGCTCGTCACCGGCCTTTCCGGCGGCAACCAGCAGAAGGTGGCGATCGCCGCCGCGCTCGCCGCGCGCCCGACCTTGCTCGTCCTCGAAGAGCCGACCCGCGGAGTCGACGTCGGCGCGAAGAGCGAGATCTACCGGCTGCTCGGCGGCTTCGCGCAGACGGGCGGCGCCGTCGTCGCCCTCTGCACCGAGGTGCCGGAGGTCTTCGAGCTCTGCAATCGCGTGGTGGTTGTCGACGAGGGGCGCATCCGAGCCGATCTCGACGTCGGTGCGTTCCCGGACGTGACCGCCCTCGCCGAGCGACTGGCGACGCTGACGGAGTCGGCGGTATGAGCTCCCTGTGGCGGGTCGGGATCGATACCGGTGGCACGTTCACCGATCTGGTCGCCGTACGCGACGGCGAGATCAGGACGGCGAAGGTGCCGTCGACGCCGCCGGCGTTCGACGACGGCGTCCTCGACGCGCTCGATGCCGCCGGCATCCCGGTGCGCGAGGTGCTCTTGCTCGCGCACGGGACGACCGCGACGACGAACGCGGTCATCACGAAGACGGGCGCCCGCACCGGGCTCGTCACGACGCGGGGCTTCCGGGACGTCCTCGAGCTCCGCCGCCACAACCGCGGCGAGATCTACGACATCCTCTGGGACCCACCGGAGCCGCTCGTGCCGAGACGGCTACGCCTCGAGGTCACCGAGCGCGTCGACTATGCGGGCAACGTCGTCGTCTCGCTGGCCGAGGACGAGGTGGTCGCCGCGCTCGACCGGTTCCGCGACGAAGGTGTGGAGGCGCTCGCGGTCTGCTTCCTCCACTCGTACGCCAACCCGTCGCACGAGTTGCGCGTGAAGGGGCTTGCGGCCGAGCTGTGGCCCGAGCTCTACGTCTCGGTCTCATCGGATCTCCTCCGCGAGCCGCAGGAGTTCGAGCGCACGTCGACCGTGGTCGCGAACTCGTACCTGGGGCCGATCCTGAGCACGTACGTCGGCCGGCTCGAACGGCGCCTGGTCGAGCAGGACTTCGAAGGCGCGCTCCTGATCATGCATTCCGGCGGGGGGCTCCTGCCCGCGCGCACCGCCGTCGCGGTGCCGGCCCGCACGGTCACCTCCGGCCCGGCCGCCGGCGCGATGGCCGCCGAGGGCTTCGCCGTCTCGGGCGCGCCCGCCGCCGGGGCGATGGCGGCCGAGGCAGCGTCGGCACAGACGGGCGTCGAGCAGATCATCAGCCTCGACATGGGCGGGACGAGCGCGGATATCGCCGTCATCCGCGACGGCCGCGCGCTGCTCGTCAACGAGTTCACGCCGGAGTTCGGGCTGCCGATTCGCTTCCCGTCCGTCGACCTCTTGACGATCGGCGCGGGCGGCGGCTCGATCGCGTGGATCGACGCCGCCGGCGCGCCGCAGGTGGGGCCGCGCAGCGCCGGCGCGATACCGGGGCCCGCTTGTTACGGCCGCGGCGGCTCCGAGCCGACGGTGACCGACGCCGACCTCGTGCTCGGTCGCCTGTCGGAGGAGACCGGCCTCGCGGGCTCGCTCCAGCTCGACCGGACGCTCGCCGAGCAGGCACTCGAAGCGTTCGCCGGACGGCTCGGGCTCTCGCTCGGCGACGCGGCGCTCGGGATCGTCGAGATCACGAACAGCAACATGGCGAAGGCGATCCGGGTGATGACGGTCGAGCGGGGGCTCGACCCGCGCGACTTCACGCTGCTCGCCTTCGGCGGCGCCGGGCCGATGCACGCCTGCGAGCTGGCGGCGGAGGTCGGCATCGGCAGCGTTCTCGTGCCGCTCGCCCCGGGCGTGACCTCCGCCCTGGGAACGCTGTTCGTCGACATCGTGCACGACGTCGCGCGCTCCCACATCGCGCCGCTCGGCCGGCTCGAGCCGGACACTGTCGAGGCGATCTTCCGCGAGCTCGAGCAGGAGGCGGACGAGGCGCTCGCCGCAGACCGCGTGGCGCCGGAGCGTCGCGCGCTGCAGCGCTCGATCGACCTCCGCTACGGCGGCCAGCTGAAGACGCTCTCGATCCCCGTCCCGGGCGAGCCCTTCGCGCCTACGACCGCAACGGCGGCCCGCGATCGGTTCCTGCGGGAGTACGAGCGTCAATACCACCACGTCACGGACGAGATCGACGTCGAGGTCTCGGTCGTGCGCGTGCGCGGTCGCGGGCTGCAGGACAAGCCGGAGCTGCCGCGGCCCGCGTCGACCGGGCCGGCGGTCGCGCGCGACCGGCGCCCGGTTCGGTTCCGCGCCGGCGAGCTCGAGACCGCCGTCTACGACCGGAGCGTGCTCTCACCGGGCACGGCGTTCTCCGGTCCGGCGGTCGTCGAGCAGCTCGACTCGACGACCGTCGTGCCGTCGGGCTGGAGCGTCAGCGTCGACCGGCACGGCAACCTGCTGCTCGCTGCTGAAGGTGGCCGAACGTCGTGAGCGAGACGATCACGCCCGCCCAGACGATGGGGATCGATCCCATCACCTTCCAGGTGCTGAACAACGCGTTCTCGAGCATCGTCGACGAGATGGCGGCGCTGGTTCAGAAGTGCGCCTTCTCGCTCGTCGTCAGCGACGGTCGCGACTACAGCGGCACGATCTGCACCGCAGATGGAGACCTCGTCGCGTCGGGCACGACCGACCTGCCGGCCCACCTCGGGACGATTCCGTTCACCGTCAAGGGAACGCTCGAGTGGATCGGCATGCCGAAGGAGGAGTACTTCGCGCCCGGCGACATCGTCGTCGTCAACGACGCGTACGTCGGAGGCACGCACAACAACGACGTGCGGCTCGTGATGCCCGTCTTCATCGGTGAGCGGATCGTCGCCTTCGTCCAGGACTCGGCGCACTGGACCGACATCGGCGGCCACGTCCCGGGCACCTTCGACCCGAACGCACGCAGCTCGCAGGGCGAGGGGCTGATCATCCCGCCGATCCGCCTCGTCCGCGAAGGCGTTCTCGACCACGACCTCGTCCGCGTCATCCTCCGCAACATCAGGACGCCGGAGGTCGCGTACGGCGATCTCATGGCGCAGATCGGCGCCGTGCGACTCGGGGCCCGCCGGCTCCAGGAGCTGACCGATCGCTACGGCCTCGACCTGGTCGAGCGCGAGATGCTGGCGCTGATCGCCTACTCGGAGGCGCTCCTGCGCGAGGAGTTCCGCAAGCTTCGGGACTGTACCGAGGAGTTCACCGCCTGGATCGACCGCGATCCCGGTGCAGACTCGGACGAGCCGGTCCCCGTTCGAATGGCGCTGACGATCGAGGGCGACCGCGCGATCTACGACTTCTCCGGCTCCGCGCCGGAGGCGAAGGGAGCGATCAACGGCACGCGCTCGGCCACCGTCTCCGCCGCGATCGTGACGACGAAGGCGATCTTCCCGTGGGTGCCGATGAACCAGGGCGTCTTCAAGGCGATCGACTTCGTCCTTCCGGAGGGCCTGATCTGCAGCGCGCGCTACCCCGCGCCGGTCAGCGGCATGGCCGCCTCGATCTTCCCGGCTGTGACCGACTGCGTGCTCGGGACGTACATCCGGCTCGTCCCCGGACGTTGCATGGCCGGCCCGACGGGGCTGATCAACACGGTCTCGGGCGGCTACGACCCGCGTCCGGGCTACGAGCGCGAGTTCGTCACCTACATCTGGCTCGAGGGCGGCTGGGGCGGCCGGCCGGCGAAGAAGGACAACCACACGACGATGTGCCTGTTCGCGACGAGCGCGACGAACCAGCCTATGGAGCAACAGGAGCGCCTCTTCCCGATCATGTTCGACGCATACCGGCTCGAGCCGGAGTCGTTCGGCGCCGGCCTCCACCGTGGCGCTCCGGGCGTGACCAAAATCTGGCGCTTCACCCACGACGACGCGGTGTTCTCGAGCCTCGGCGACGGCGAGCGCTTCGGTCCGTGGGGATTCGCCGGCGGCGGCGACGCCCCAGGCGCGCGGATCGTCTACGCGCCCGGGACCGACGAGGAGGTGAACCTCGGCGTCTTCCGCACCGGCTTCCGCATCCGCCAGGGCCGGCAGATCTTCTTCTTCCATTCGGGCGGCGGCGGCTTCGGCGAGCCGCTCGAGCGGCCGCCCGAATGGGTGCTCGAGGACGTCGAGAGCGAGATCCTGTCCGTGGAAGCAGCCGCACGCGACTACGGCGTCGTCATCCAACCGGGCGACCGGCCGTGGCGCTTCGAGTTCGACCGCGAGGCGACGGACGCACTGCGCGCAAGCCGGCGGCGACGGTAGTGAGCGCGACGCGGTCACTCGACCTCTCGGGCCGGGTCGCGGTCGTCACCGGCGCGAGCCGAGGGATCGGCCGCGCAATCGCGCTCGACCTCGCCGGCCGCGGCGCCACGGTCGCGTGCGCGAGCCGCGACCGCGACCTCACCGCCGAGGCCGTGCGCGAGATCGCGGACGCCGGCGGGAACGCCGACGCTTTCGACGTCGACGTGCGCAGCGAGGAGAGCCTCGAGGCGCTGGCCGGCGCAGTCGTCAACCGCTTCGGCCGGGTCGACATCCTCGTCAACAACGCAGGCGTCGCGATCCTGGAGGGAGCGGCCGACGGGACGCCGGCCGGCTGGCGGGAGGTCATCGACACGAACCTGACCGCGCCGTATCTCCTCACGCTCCACCTCGTCGAGCCGCTCACCCGCTCGGGTCGCGGGGCGGTGGTGAACGTCGGCTCGATCAACGGCGAGGTCGCGATGAAACGGCTCTCCGCGTACTGCGCGTCGAAGGGCGGCCTGCACCACCTGACGCGGCAGATGGCACTCGACCTCGCCGAGCGTGACATCAGGGTCAACTGCGTCGCGCCCGGTTTCATCCGCAGCGACATGTTCGAGACGAGCCACCCGCCCGCGCGGCAGGAGTGGATCGCGAAGCTGCATGCGCTCGGGCGGGTGGGAGAGGCGGAGGAGGTGGCCTCGGCGGTCGCGTTCCTCTGCTCGGACCTCGCGTCGTTCGTCACCGGCGCGGTGCTGCTCGTCGACGGCGGCCTGACCGCGCAATTCGGCCTGGACGCGATGCAGGTATGACGGTCGTGCTGGTCGCAGGGGCGGCAGGCCGGCTCGGCTCGGCGATCGTCGCGGCGCTCCGGGCGCGGGATGCGCAGCTCGTGCTCGCAGATGCCGACGCGGCTTCGCTGGAGCGTGTGCGCGACGGGAGCCTCGCGGTCCCGACCGACCTCCGCGACGGCGAGCAGGTCGAGGCGCTCGTCGCCCGCGCCGTCGACGCGTTCGGCGCGGTCGACGCCGTCGTCAACGCCGCCGGAACCGAAGGCCGGCTGGCGCCACTCGAGGACGTCTCCGCGGACGAGCTCGTTCAGCTCTACGACGTCAACCTGTTCGGCCCGTTCCGGCTGCTGAAGGCCGTCCTGCCGCAGTTCAAGGCTCGGCGCGCTGGGCGGATCGTCAACGTCGCGTCCGGCGCAGGCCTCGCGGGGACGGAGTACGCGGCGGCGTACAGCTCGTCGAAGCACGCTCTGGTCGGCCTGACGCGGTCGCTCGCGCGCGAGGTCGCCCGCTACGGCATCAGCGCGAACGCCGTCTGTCCCGGCTGCGTCGACTCGCCGATGATGGAGCGGATCGAACGCGGGCTCGAGGCGATCACCGGGACGAAGGCCTCGTTCGTCGACACGATCCCGGCGGGTCGTTACGGCTCGCCCGGCGAGGTCGCAGGCCTCGTAAGCTATCTCGCCCTGGACGCGCCGCCGTACCTGACGGGAGCCGCCCTTGTGATCGACGGTGCGCTTCGTGCCTAGCCATAGCGGAAAGGCACGCGCGACGTGAGCGTCAGGATCGGAGTCGACACGGGCGGCACGTTCACCGACCTCGTCGTCGTCGACGACGCAGCGGGGAAGCGGCGTACGGTCAAGGTTCCGTCCACCCCCTCGCAGCCGGCGGCGGCGGTCTTCGACGCGCTCCGTCGCGCGGGCGTTCCCGCGGACGAGATCGAGCTGTTCGTCCTCGGCACGACGGTGGCGACGAACTGCCTGCTCGAGCGCAAGGGTCAGCGCGTGATCTTCCTGACGACGGCGGGCTTCGAGGACGTCCCGTTCATCCAGCGCATCAACCGCAAGTCGCTGTTCGACATGCAGTGGGTGAAGCCGCGCCCGTACGTCGCGCGGCCGGACTGCATCGGCGTCCGTGAGCGCGTCGCATTCGACGGGTCGGTACGGGTGCCGCTCGAGGACGAGGAGGTCGAGCGGGTCGTTGCGGAGGTCGCGCGGCGCGCAGAGGGATCGGACGGTCCCTCGGTCGCGATCAGCCTTCTCTTCTCGTACGTGCGGCCCGACCACGAGCAGCGACTCGCCGCGGCGCTGCGCGAGCGGCTGCCGGACGTCCCGGTGTCGGTCTCGAATCAGATCGCTCCGATCTGGCGCGAGTACGAACGGGCGAACACGGTGATCGTCAACAGCTACCTCCGCCGTCTGGTCGGACGGTTTGCCGGCGACCTCGACGACGAGCTCGAGCGCCAGGGCGTGCGCGTGCCGTGCCTCCTCGTCAAGTCGAACGGCGGTCAGATCCCTGCCCGTGCGGCCGAGACGAACGCGGTCAACCTGATCCTCTCCGGGCTCGCGGGGGGGCTGATCGCCGGCCGGCATCTCGCGGCCGAGCTCGGCCGGCCCGACGTCGTCACGCTCGACATGGGCGGGACGAGCTGCGACGTCGGCGTCGTCGTGCAGGGGCAGATCCGCTCGACGACGCAGTACGAGTTCGAATGGGGCCTGCCGATCGGGGTGCCCGTCGTCGACCTGACGACGATCGGCGCCGGTGGGAGCTCGATCGTCTCGTTCGACCAGGGCGGGCTGCTCGAGGTCGGGCCCGAGAGCGCCGGCGCCGAGCCGGGCCCGGCGGCCTACGGACGCGGCGGAACGGAGGCGACCGTGACCGACGCGAACCTCGTCCTCGGCCGCCTCAATCCCGACTACTTCCTCGGCGGGCAGGTCCCGCTCGACGCAGGCCGTGCCCACGAGGCGGTCGCTCCGGTCGCCGACCGGCTGGGAGTGTCGGTCGAAGACGGCGCCCAGGCGATCGTCGAGCTCGCGACCGAGAACATGGCGAACGCGATCCGTCTCCTGGCGACGAACCGCGGCCTCGACTATCGACGGTTCGAGCTGATGGCGTTCGGCGGCGCCGGGCCGCTGCACGCGGCGCTGCTCGCGCGGCGTGTCGGGCTCGCGGGCGTCCTCGTGCCGCCGAGCCCGGGCCTCACGTCGGCCTTCGGCACGCTCGCGGCCGACCTGCGCGTCGACCGCCGCGCGACCCGCGTGCTCCGCTCCGACCAGGCGGTCGACGGCGAGCTCCGCGGCGGCCTCGAGCGCGTGGCACAGGAGGCGCTCGACGAGCTCGGCGGCGAAGCCGAGGTGCGCGATCCGCTGCTGACGCTGACGGTCAG
>Ga0070731_10002187_pt1 | contig 18975 bp, 9 predicted proteins | sample Coa_R1_2_FD_66448 | JGI IMG/M metagenome (GOLD analysis project Ga0070731, IMG submission 66448) | Surface soil microbial communities from Centralia Pennsylvania, which are recovering from an underground coalmine fire - Coalmine... | ecosystem: Environmental > Terrestrial > Soil > Unclassified ... | reverse complement strand
AGGCCCGCGTGATCCGGGCGATCGTCGCCAGCGGAATCGTCCCCAACGCCAAGGCCGGCAGGAGAAGATGGGCGAGCGCATCCCGGAACATCGCGCCGTCGCCCGCGAGCAGGGTGTCGATCAGGAGGAATCCCGTCCGGTCCACCGGAACGTAGACCGGATCCAGATTCCCGCTCACCGGAAGCACGGAGCTGAACGCCAGGATCAGGAGGAGGCCGAGCCAGAAGACCGGGATCGAGACTCCCGCCAACGCGACGGTCATCGACGCATAGTCGATCCAGCTCCCCTTGTACACCGCGGAGAGGAGGCCGAGCGCCAGCCCGCCGACGACGGCGACCCCCAGGGCGGCCAGGGCCAGCTCGAGGGTATGCGGCAGTTTGCGGGCGATCTGGTCCCGCACCTTCTCGCTCGAATGCTTGAAGGATTCGCCGAGGTCGCCGCGCAGGAGCCGGCCCAGATAGACCCCGTACTGGACGAGGATGGGGCGGTCGAAGCCCCGCTCGCGGCGGACCCGCTCGCGGATCTCGGCGGGCGCCTTTTCTCCGGCGATCGCGGTGGCGGGATCGCCGGGGACGGCCCGCATCAGGACGAAGACCAGGAACGAGACCGCCCACAGCACGAGCGGCAGGACCAGGAGGCGGCGGAGGAGATAGGCGCTCACTTCGCCCAGCTCGCGGCGTAGAAGCGGGTCTCGATGGGATGCATGGGGTAGTCGACCCGCTTCGACAGGCCGAGGACCTGCTTGACGTGGACGAGCGGGAGGGTCGGCAGCTGGTCTCGGTATCGGCCGTAGGCCGTGGCCAAAAGGGCGGAGCGCCGGGCCGGATCGGCCTCCGTCTGGGCCTCCTTCACCGCCGCGTTGAAGTCCGGATCGTCGAAGAAGGAGGCGTTCATGTCCTCCTTCGAGTCCCCGTGGAGCAGGGGATAGTAGAAGTTGTCGGGATCGGGAAGGTCGGCGATCCAGCCGAGCAGGTACATCGGATGGTTCGGCTCCTTGTATTTCTGGTCGTAGGCCGCCTTGTCGTAGCCGGTCAGCCGGACGTCCAGCCCGATCTTCCGCAGCTGGTCCTTCACGAACTCGGCGACGCGCAGGGGTTCGGGAACGTAGGGACGGGAGAACGTCATGTGGATGAGTTCCACCTCCTTGGACTCCAGCTTGACCTTGCCGAGGAGCTCCTTCGCCTTCTCCAGGTCGAACTCATAGGGCGGAGTGGGGCAGGCGTTCTTCCAGAGCGCCGGGGGCACCAGGTTCGCCGCGGGCTCGGCCAGTCCGTAATAGGCGAGCTCGTTCAGCGTCCGGCGGTCCAGGGCCAGGCTGACGGCGCGGCGGAAGTTCGGATCGCTGTAGGGCGCGCGGCGGAGATTGAAGCCCAGATAGCTCACCGTGAGGGACATCTCCGTCTCCGCCTTCGTGCGCGGATCCTCCTGGAGCGTCCGGACGTCGGCGAGGGTGGGGTGGTCGACCACGTGCACTTCGCCCTTCTTCAGCTTCTCCAGGGCGGTCTGCGGCGAGCGGACCGGGATGACGATGACCCGGGCGATGGCGGGCTTCGGACCCCAGTAGGCGTCGTTGCGGTCCAGGACGAGGCGCACGTCGCGGTCCCACCGCGACAGGCGGTAGGGGCCGGTCCCGACGGGATTCCCGGGGAACTGGGCCCCGTGCTTCTGGACGGCCGCGGGCGAGACGATGTGGGCGGCGAAGAGCGTGAAGTTGTAGAGCATCACGACGCTCGACCGCTTCAGGGTGAACACGACCCGGTCCGGGGTCTCGGCGACGACCGTGTCGATGTCGCTGAAGTTCGACCCGTAGGGACACGGATTCTTCGGGCGGTACGGGTGGCCGGGCTTGAGAAAGCGCTCGAAGCTGAAGACGACCGCCGCCGCATCGAAGGGGGTCCCGTCGTGGAAGACGATGCCTTTCCGGAGCTGGAAGGTGATCGTCTTCCCGTCGGGGGACACCGTCCATCGTTCGGCGAGCTTCGGCCCCAGCTCGACCGTATTGCCCCGGTAGGTGACCAGGGTTTCATAGACGCTCTGGATGACTTTGGCGTCCTCGCCCCATTCGATCTCGGCGGGATCGAGGGTGGACGAGTCGGCGCTCCGGGCCCAGATCAGCGCGGACGGATCGGCATCGCCGTCGCGGCAGGATCCGAGCAGCGCGAGCACGAGAACGCAGCGGGGAATCCGCGTCATGCTCAATCTGTTGTAGGAGCCGGCGGGCGGGCCGTCAACGAAACATTGGGCGGCGTTTGGCCAGCCGGTATAGTGACCGTCGTGAACGTGATCGAGTTCCTCTCCCTTGAATGTCCCGCGTTGATCCCCGCCGCCCGGCGAGCGTCGTCCCGCGACGCCCTCCTGGGGGCCCTGGACCAGATGTTCGCCGTCGGGAAAGAGGAGGGGGCGGCGTCGATCTATCCGGGGATGACGGCCGCGGACGCCGTCGGCCGGTCCAAGGCGGCATTGCGGGACTTGATCGAGGGGTACTATCGCCGCGAGGAGATCAAAGCGTCGCTCACCCCCGACGAACAGCGCCTGATGCTCCGGATCATGATGCTGAGCCGCGCGCTCGACGACTACATGGCCCGGCTGTTCCAGGAGAAGAAGATCTCCTGGGAGGGAGTCCCGTCGCCCCAGAAGGGCTTTCGCGGCTTCGGGCAGGAGGCGGTCGTCGGGCTGGCGCTGCGGCTGCGGCGGGGGAGCGAGCGGGGCGACATCGCCTGTCCGCTCATCCGGGGTCTACCCCTGACCCTGATCTACACGGACGAGCCCGAAGCGGTGGTGCTCTCCCAGGTGGGGAAGAAGGGCAGCATCTTCGACGGCCGGGATCTGCACACCGGGAATCTCGAGAAGGGCATCCTTCCCCCGACCGCGCCGCTGGCGATCGGGACGCAGACCCTCGTCGGCATGGCCTACGCGGCCAAGCTGCGGAAGGAGGACCGGGTCTTCCTGTCGATCATGGGAGAAGGCGGCAGCTCGCTCGGCGAGTGGCACGAGGCGGTCAACTTCGCGGCGGTCCAGCGGCTCGGCGTGATCTTCGTCGTCGAGAACAATCACTGGGCCCTCGGAACCCACTGGGACGAGCAGACGGCCGCCTCGCGCTTCGCGCTCAAAGCCGCCGGCTACGGGATCCCGGGAGTCACGGTGTTCGGCAACGATCCCGACGAGGTCGCCGCGGCATCGACCTGGGCGGCGGAGCGGGCGCGCCAGGGCAAGGGTCCGGCGCTCCTCGAGCTCGTCAGCTACCGGCGCGGCGGCCACGCCCATCACGACGATCCCCGCTACCACGGGGCCGGCGCGATCAAGGGCTATGAAGTCGCCGAGGAACGGGCGCGTTGGGAAGCCGCGGACCCGATCGCGCTCTACGAGACGCGTCTGCGGGAGTCGGGCGTCGTCGACGCGGCCGGCCTCCAGCGCCTCCGGGCCGAGGTGGCGGAGCGCATCGCCCGCGTCGCCCGCGTCGTCGAGGACGCTCCCTGGCCGACCCGGGCCGACGTCGATCAGCGCGTCTACGCGCCGCGGACGGAGCCGGTTCCCTCATCGGCTCCGGGCCCGGAGCGGAGCATGAGCTACGACGAGGCGATCCGCCAGGCGATGCAGGAGGCGATGGAGCGCGACCCGCGGGTCTTCATTCTCGGGGAAGACGTGGGGGGGCGCTACGGCGGCGCGTTCGGCGTGACGCGCGGGCTCGTCAAGCAGTTCGGCGCCTCGCGCTGCCTGAACACGCCGATCGCCGAGAGCGCGATCCTGGGATGCGCCGTGGGCGCCGCCCTGGCCGGACTGAGGCCGATCGCGGAGATGCAGTTTGCGGATTTCGTCGCGTGCGGCTTCAACGCGCTGGTCAACAACGCGGCCAAGGCCCACTGGCGCTTCGGCCGCGCGGTGCCGATGGTCGTCCGACTCCCGTACGGCGGCGCGACCGGCGTCGACTCGAAGCTGATGAGCGGGGGTCCCTTTCACTCGCAGTGCCCGGAGGCCTGGTTCCTTCGCGTCCCGGGGCTGAAGATCGTCGCCCCGTCGACGGCCGCCGATGCGAAAGGCCTCCTGACCGCCGCGCTCCGGGACAACAATCCCGTCCTTTTTCTCGAGGCGAAGGGTCTCTACGGATTCAACCACCCCGACCGCCGGGAACCGGTGCCGCTCGGGGACTATGAGGTCCCGATCGGCAAGGGGATCGTCCGTCGTCCCGGTCGCGACATCACCGTGCTGAGCTACGGACCGATGGTCCACGTCGCCCTGTCGGCCGCGGAAGAGCTGGCGGCGATGAAGATCGATCTGGAGGTCGTGGACCTGCGCTCGATCGTCCCGCTCGACGAGGAGCTCCTCCTCGCGTCCGTGGCGAAGACGCATCGCGCCATGATCGTCCACGAAGACAGCCGGACGGGCGGGGTGGGCGCGGAGCTCGCGGCGATCCTGGCGGAGAAGTCGATCTTCGATCTGGAGGCGCCCGTCCTCCGCGTCACCGCGCCGGACATGCCGTCCCCGTATTCTCCGCCGCTCGAGACGCTGTATCTCCCGAGCCGGGCGGACGTGGTTGAGGCCGCTCGGGCTCTGATGGAACGCTGACTCCGGCGACGGGGACGCCGAGCGGGAGGGTCTCCCCTCCGGTCGTCCGCGGGTGCCGGCGGAGCCGGTCGGGGTGAGGGGCGACGGGGCCGACGCCCAGATCGTTCCGGCCCCGAGTCCCGCACGGGCTCCCCCCGAGGGGTCCGGGCCGATCCGCTCGGCCCCGACCTGCGTGCCGGCCGGATCCCGCCCCCCGGTCGCCTCGGGGCTCACGATCCCTCCGGGGAGGGTTGAGCCGCCCCCGCCCCCCGCGGAATCCCCGGGACGCACGATCCGGAACGCAATGACTTCGGGGGCGGCGTCGTATACTGGGACGAGGCGGATCGACCGAGATGAACGCATCGTTTGCAGGCGTACCCGGCCAGGACCCGATCGCCGCCCGACTCAAGGCGAGCCGGCTCGATCTCCTGGATCTCAGCCTGAGGAATCCCCTCCTCAACTACCGCCCCTCGACGCGGCGCGGCCTGGACATCATCGACGAGACCTCCGAGCAGGTCTTCTCGTTTCTGCTCGTGGACGGCGGGTCGCTCAGATTCCACCACACCAAATCCTCCGCCTCGGCTCCGCAGGACCGCGACGTCTTCTACCTCGACACCGAATCTCCCGGCCCCGCCGAAATCGGGATCGGAGAGGCGAACGCGCCCAACAGCCTGGCGACCCCTTATTCGAAGGAGACCCTCGCGGCCCGGCTCCTGGCGACGTCGTCCGACGCGTGGCTGACCCTCCAGGAGCAGGGGGTGAACACGCTCTTCCTGGCCCTGGGCATGCTGCAGTGGAAAGACGAGGAAGCGGGAAAGGAGCCGCACTTCGCGCCCCTGGTTCTGGTACCGGTCCGGCTGGAGCGCAAGAGCGCCCGCTCCTTCTGGCAGCTCTCGGCGACGGACGAGGATCCGGGCATCAATCTGTCGCTCGTCGAGAAGCTGAAGGAGGCGGGCATCAAGCTTCCCGCCTCGCCGCCCCTGGAAACGGTCGAGGATCTCGACCGGCTCTACCGTCTCCTCGAGGAAGCGGTGGCGGAAAAGTCCGGCTGGGCCGTCGCGCGCGATCGCATGGCGCTGGGCTTCTTCAGCTTCGGAAAGTTCCTGATGTACAAGGACCTGGATCCCGCCGCCTGGCCCCAGGGCGTCCGCCCCGCCGAACATCCGCTGACCGCGGCTCTCTTGCGCGACGGATTCCGCGACCCGGTCGGAACCCTTCCTCCGGACGCCGATCTGGATGCCCTCCGTCCGCCGGGCAAGATCATGGAAATCATGGATTCCGACGGCTCGCAGGCGGAGGCGCTCGCGGACGTCGCCTCGGGCCGCTCCCTGGTCATTCAGGGTCCGCCGGGGACCGGCAAAAGCCAGACGATCTCGAACCTGATTGCCGAGGCGGTGAGCCAGGGGAGGCGCGTGCTGTTCGTGGCGGAAAAGCTGGCCGCGCTCGAGGTCGTCAAGCGCCGCCTCGAATCCGCGGGGCTGGGCGAACTTTGCCTCGAGCTGCACAGCCACAAGGCCTCGAAGAAGGAGGTCGCTTCGGACCTGGCGCGCACCCTGGCCCTGGGAAGGCCGAAAGCCTCCGCCGGCGCGGCCGCCGGGGAGGGGCTGGGCGAGCTCCGCGAGAAACTCAACCGCAGCGGCCGCGCCGTGGGGGCTCCGATCGGCACGTCGGGTCTTTGCCCCTATGACGCGATCGGGATTCTCGAGCGGCTCGGGGCGCTTCCCGAGGCGCTCCCCAGGATGTCGTGCCCCGCCCTCGCCGACTGGTCGCGCGCCGACTACGAGGTCGCCCAGGCCGCGGTGCAGGATTTCGCGGCCAAGGTCGGCGAGCTGGGGATTCCGGCCCGCCATCCGCTGGAAGGGGTCGGCCTCGTCGAGCTGATGCCGGGCGACCGGGAGAAGATCGACGGGGCGCTCCGGGCGTCCCAGAGCGCCGGCCGATCCGCGCAGGAAGCGGCCGCCGCCTTGGGCCGCTCCCTGGCGCTCCCGACGCCGGGCGACCTGGGCTCGCTGGAAACCCTGATCGCGCTGGGGACCCTCCTGGCCGCCGCCCCGGACCTGAGGGGGCTCCCCGCGATCGGGCCGGCGTGGGATCGACCCGACGTGATAAAGGCCCTCTCCGACTGCGCCGACCGCGGCCTCCGGAGGGCGGCGATTCAGAAGTCCCAGGCGTCCCGGGTGCTGGCCCAGGGCTGGGACGCGGATGTCCTGGCGGCCCGGGGCGATCTCGTCGCCCTCGGGGGGTCCTGGTGGAGCCGGCTCGTCTCCGGGACCTACAAGGCGGCCAAGCGCCGGATGCAGTCGATTTGTGCGGCCCCGGTCCCGGACCGGCCGGCGGAGCTGATTGCGGTCGCCGACCGGATCCTGGACGCGCAGCGGCTGAAGGCGGAGATCGCCGAACGGCTGGGGACGATCCGCCTCCTGGTGGGAGACCGGGCGACCGGTCCGGAGGTCGCGTGGGCGGAGCTGCTCCGGATCCGGGACTGGGTGACGACCTTCCGGGCGTTCCTGGTGGATCGGAAGCTTCCGCCGGCCCTCGGGGACTGGGTGGTCGGATCCTGGGACCGGGCGCTCGTGTCCGCGGCGCATGCCGTCGCCAAGGCCGCGGCCGCCGGCTGGCGCTCCGCCGCGGTCCAGGTCCGCTCCTCGCTCGCGCTGCCGGCCGAAGGTCGCCACGACCTCGAGCGGCTGCCCTTCGCCGCGGCCGAGGCGAAGGCCGACGCGTGGCGCGCGAATCTCGACCAGCTGCCCTCCTACGTGTCCTACGCGGCTCTCCTGCAGGCGGTCCGTCGCCGGGGTCTGAACGACCTGGCCCAGATGGCTCACGAGGGCAGGGCCAAGCCCGCGGCGCTGAGTCCGGTGCTGGAAGAGTGCTGGGCGCGGACGCTGCTCGACCGGGCGCTGCGGGAACGGGCGGACCTGCGCACCTTCGACGCGGTGACCCACGAGCAGGGGATCCAGCGGTTCCGGAAGGCGGATGAAGCCACGTTCGCCGCCAACCGGGCGCTCCTGGCGGACCTGCACTGGCGCTCGCTGCCGGGGCCGGTGGCGTACGGCCAGGTCGGGATCCTCCGCCGCGAGAGCGCGAAGAAGACCCGGCACCTGCCGATTCGCCGCCTGATGGAACAGGCCGGAGCGGCCGTCCAGGCCGCCAAGCCGGTCTTCCTGATGAGCCCCCTTTCCGTCGCCTCGTACCTGCCGCCGGGCGGTCCGACCTTCGACCTGGTCGTCTTCGACGAAGCCAGCCAGGTCCGCCCGGTGGACGCCCTGGGGTCCATCCTGCGCGGTCGCCAGCTGGTCGTGGTCGGCGACGAGAAGCAGCTGCCGCCCACCAGCTTCTTCGACACCATGGTGTCGACGGAGGGGATCACGGACGGGGAAGTGGACGGCCCGGGGACGAACGTCACGCAGGACATGCAGTCGATCCTCGGGCTCTGCGCCGCGCAGGGGATGCCGTCGCGCATGCTGCGCTGGCACTACCGCAGCCGGCACGACTCGCTCATCGCGCTCTCCAACCACGAATTCTACGAGGACGGACTCGTCATCTTTCCCAGCCCCGCCCGGAAGTCGGAGGGCGAAGGGCTGTCGCTCCGCCACCTGCCGTCGACCGCCTACGAGCGCGGCACGTCGCGGACGAATCCGCTCGAGGCCGACGTGGTCGCCCAGGCGGTCCTCGACCACGCCCGGTCGTCTCCGGCCTTGACCCTCGGCGTCGTCGCGTTCAGCCAGGCGCAGAAACTGGCCATCGAGATCCGGATCGAGGAGCTGGCCCGGAAGAATGCGGACTTCGACGCCTGGCTCCGGTCCCACCCCGAGGAGCCGTTCTTCGTCAAGAACCTCGAGAACGTGCAGGGCGACGAGCGGGACGCCATGTTCATCAGCGTCGGGTACGGCCGGGACGCCAAGGGGGTCGTCAGCATGAATCTCGGACCCCTCAATCAGGCTGGCGGGGAGCGCCGGCTCAACGTGCTGATCACGCGGTCCAGGCGCCAGAGCGTCGTGTTCACCAACCTGACGGCCGACGACCTGGATCTTCGCCGCGCGGGCGGCGCGGGCATCCGGGCGTTCAAGGCCTTCCTGACCTTCGCGAAGGACGGCCGGCTGGAACGGAAACCCGGGGCGGCGCGGGACGGGGAGCCGGACTTCGAGGTCCAGGTCGCCGCCGCCCTGCGTCGCGCGGGCTTCGCGCTCGAGGCGGAGGTCGGCAGCGGCGGCTACCGCATCGACTTGGCGATCGTGGACCCCGAGTCGCCGGGCCGGTACCTCCTGGGGATCGAGTTCGACGGACCCCGGTACCAGGCGGCCCGCTGGGCCCGCGACCGGGACCGCCTGAGGCAGTCCGTCCTGGCCGGCCTGGGATGGAGGCTGCACCGGATCTGGAGCGCCGACTGGCTGAAGAACCGGGAGGACTGTCTGAGACGCTGCGTCGCCGCGATCGAGGCGTCGCGCCGGGACCGGGCCGCGGCTCCCGTCAAGGCCGCCCCGAGGACGGCGAGCATCGACCGGTCCCCCCAGATGCCGGCCGCGGCGGCCGTGGCGGACTACGCGCTGGCCAAGGTCGCCGCCGCGATCGGGGACACCCATCTGGCCGAGATCCCGACGCCGACGATCGCGCAATTCATCGGCGCGATCGTCGAGGACGAAGGCCCGATCCACGTGGAGGAGGTGAAGCGCCGCGTGCTCGAGGCGATCCAAGCCCGGTCCGGCGCGAAGCGGGAGGCGGCCCTGGAGGAGGGGATCGCGATGGCGGCGGCTCGCGCCCTGGTCCTCCGGCGGGGCGAGTTCCTCTGGCGGAAGAAGGACGTCGTCCCGCGGGACCGCTCGCGCCTGCCCGACGCGAGCCGCAAGCTGGACTATGTGTGCGACGAGGAGTGCGTGGCGGCGCTCCAGCTCGCGCTCCGGGAGTCCTGCGGCTGCGATGCCGAGGAGGCCGCCGCCCAGGCGATCCGCATGCTGGGGGTGAAACGGAACGACGAGGCTCTTGCGCGGCTCCGGAGCCTGTTCGCGTCTATCCCTTGACCGCGGCGACGATCGCCCGGGCCGAAATCCCCGCCCACTCGACCAGCTCTTCCGGCTTGCCCGAGCGCGGCACTTCGCGCACGCAGAGCATCTTGGGCGCGAGCCCGAGCGAGGCGACCGCTTCGCCCATGCCTCCCGCCTGCTGGTGGTCCTCGACGGTGATCAGCCTCTTGGTCTCGGCGGCCGCCTTGCGGAGCGTCGCCTCGTCGAGCGGCTTGACGCTGTAGAGGTCGATGACGCGGATCGCGATCCCGTCCTTCTGGAGCAGATCGTACGCCTTCAGGGCTTCGTGGAGCGTGACGCCGGCGCCGATGACGGTGGCGACGTCCTTGGCGGAGCTCTTCAGGGTTTTCGACCCGCCGACGGTGAACGTCTCGGTCACGGGATACAGGGGCTTCGCCTTCGGGCGCGACGTGCGGATGTAGACGATGCCGGGCACCTGCGCGGCGAGGGCGGTGAGGCGTTCGGCCGAGACGCCGTCGCTCGGATAAAACACCGTCGAGCCCAGCACCGAGCGGAACATCGAAATGTCCTCCAGGCCCATCTGGGAGGCGCCGTCCTCGCCGATCGACACGCCGACGTGGCTTCCGGCGTACACGAGGTGCGCGGGCTTCGAGATCGCGGACATGCGGATCTGGTCGAAGGCCCGGGTCAGGAAGCAGGCGAACGTGGAGGCGTAGGCGATCTTGCCCTCGCTCGCCAGTCCCAGCGCGACGCCGGCCATGTTCTGCTCGGCGATGTAGCACTCGAAGAAGCGGTCGGGGAAGGCGGCCTTGAACTTGTCCGAGAAGGTGGAGTTCTTCACCTCGGCGTCGAGGGCGACGACGTCCGGGCAGACCTTGCCGAGCTTCGCGAGCGCGATGCCGTAGGCTTCCCGGGTGGCGATTTCCACCGCCGAGGGGGCCAGATCCGGGTGGTCGAGCGAGAAGCCCGCCGGGGGCTTGGGCGCCGACGAGATCGTGCGGGTCGGGACCGGGATCGCCACCTGGGGATCGCCGATCTCGGCGAGCGCCTTGTTGAGCTCGTCGCCCTTCTTGAGCGGCTTGCCGTGCCAGCCCTCCTTGTCCTGAAGGAAGGAGACGCCCTTGCCCTTGAAGGTCCGGGCGATGATGGCGGTCGGCTTGCCCTTGGTGGCGCGCGCCTTGTCGAGCGCGGCCTTGATCTCGTCGATGTTGTGGCCGTCGATGGTGATCGCGTTCCAGTCGAAGGCGATGAACTTCGCCATGTAGCTGTCGGTGTTGTGCTGCATCATCGTCGGCCCGGACTGGCCGAGGCGGTTGCAATCGACGATCGCGACCAGGTTGTCGAGCTTGTTGAAGGAGGCGAGCTGGGCGGCCTCCCAGACGGAGCCTTCGGCGGATTCGCTGTCGCCCATCATGCAGTAGATGCGGGCGTCGATCTTGTCGAGCCGCTTGGCCAGGGCGATGCCGACCGAGGCGGAGAGGCCCTGTCCGAGGGAGCCGGTGGCGATGCGCACCCAGGGGGAGTTCGGGGTCGGGTGGCCCTCGAGGGGCGAATCGATGCGGCGAAGCGTGTTCAGGTCCTCGCTGATGCCGCCCGCCTCCTTCAGGGAGGCCCACAGGATGGGGGCGGCATGGCCCTTGGACATGATGAATTCGTCGACGTTGCGGGCCTTGGGATTCTTGGGGTCAAAGCGGAGCTCGCTGAAGAAGAGGACGGACATGATGTCCGCGCACGACATACAGGTGGTGGGGTGGCCGCTGCCGGCTTCGGAGGTCATGATCATGGAATCGCGGCGCAGCTTCTGGGCCATCTGCTGGAGCGCGGCAGTGTCCGGCATCGGTTCTCCTCAGTTCTGAATGTTGAGCGAGGGCTATGATAGCCCTCCAAGGGACCTTTTCAAGTCAAACCAGCCTTATGGAGCCAACGGTTGACGTTTCCGTAACGTAGAAACGTCGACCAGCGGTTGGCTTGACAGCGGGAGACGGGGGGCCTAGCATGTCCGGCGTGGAAGCAAATCCCAAGCGAAAGATCGCCACCATCGGCATCCTGGTGGGCCTCCTGCTGTCGGCGCTGGACGGCACGGTCGTCGCGACGGCGCTGCCCCGAATCCTGGACGAGCTTCACGGGTTCGAGCTGTACTTTCTCCCCACCGCGCTCTTCATGCTCTTCCAGACCGTCTCCATGCCGATCTGGGGCAGGCTGTCGGATCTGTACGGCCGCGCCCGCTTCCACCTGCTGGCCGTGGCGATCCTGATCGCTGGCTCGATCCTGTGCGCGCAGTCGAAGACCATGGGCTACCTGGTCGCCTTCCGGGCGATCCAGGGGCTCGGGGCCGGCGGGCTCATGTCCCTGTCGTTCACCATGATCGCGGATCTCTACGATCTTCAGGAACGCGCGAAAATGCAGGGGGCCATTTCGAGCGTCTGGGGCGTCGCGTCGCTCCTGGGGCCGCCCCTGGGCGGCTGGATTCCCCAGCACTGGTCGTGGCAGGGCATTTTCTACCTGAACATCCCCGTCGGCCTGGTGTCGGCCGTCCTGGTGCAGGCGTCCTGGCCGAAAATGGCCGCGGTCGGGAAGGGGCGCGTGGACATCCCCGGCGCCATCCTTCTGGTCCTGACTTCCGCCTGCCTGCTGTCGGCCTTCGGGATGGCCGGGAACCAGGGCTGGTTCAGCCCCCGCACCCTGGAAAGCTTCGGGGCGGCCACGGTCTTCGCCGGGCTCCTGGTCGTGGTCGAACGGCGGACGAGCGATCCCTTCCTGGCCTACGATCTGTACCGCAGCCGGCTGTTCACGACGGGCGCCGCCACCGGGGTCTGCGCCATGGTCTGCCTCTTCGCGGCGGTGATGCATATCCCGCTTCTGGTCTCCGGCGTCATCGGCAGTTCGCTCCAGGCCGGAGGCAATACGCTGACCTGCATGATGCTTCCCTGGATGGTCTGTTCCGCGATGACGAAGCCCCTCCTGGCGCGCTTCAGCTATCGCACCCTCGCGATCGTCGGCATGGTCTTCGCCGGCGCCGCGTATGGGCTGCTGGCCAATCTGGACGCGGGAGTGACGCTGGTCCAGGTCATCCTCTCCATGGTGCTCCTGGGAACGGGCCTCGGCCTGACGGTCGCGCCGCTTCTGATCGCGGCGCAGAACGCCGTCACCAAGGATCGCCTCGGGGCGGCCACCTCGCTGACCCAATTCTCTCGGTCGATGGGCGCGGCCATCGGGCTGGCCGTGATGGGCAGCCTGCTCGCACAGGCGTTCGGGGGCCGGGAGCCGGAAGGAATCATCAAGTTCCGCTCCCAGATGAACCCCGAGTTGCTCAAGACCATGGTCGCTCCCCTGGTGACCGGACTCCGGAACGTCTTCCGCTCCGGAGTCGTCGCGGCGGTGCTGGGGATCCTGTTGGCCTTCACCATTCCGACCGGCAAAGCCGAGGATCTCAAGCTCCCGGCCCCCGTTCCCGAAGGCTGAGCGCTCCTCCAAATGGGCGTTGACAGGCACCCATAAACAAAGGATAAATGGGGCCCTGAGGAGGGATCTGCACTCTTGCGACGGGCCGGGTTCGGGCTGCGTCCGCAGGGGGGGCGGAGCAGGGAATGAGCGACGCGGCCCCTAAGAAGCACGAGACCGGCCACACCAAGGCCATCGCCACCATCCAGCTGGCCAAGGGCGATCCCCTCAGCGCCGAACAGCTTCTGACGTACCCCCCCTTCGCCGAGATCCCCGCCGCCACCCTCGAGAAGTACCCGGGCGCCGTCGTCCTTCGCAAGTTCAAGAAGGGGGACATCATCTGCCGCGAGGGGGAATACGGGTCCACCGCCTTCTACCTGACCCAGGGGAAGGTCGAGGTGTACCTCGCCACGCCCCTGGCGCAGATCAAATCCCACAAGCACGACAGCATGTTCGCCAAGGGAATCGGCCGCTGGATCCGGAAGTTCTCGACCATGCTGGTAGGGGAGAAGCGGAGCCCCGTGGGACGCGGCCAGACCAAGCGGATGATCCCGATCGACGCGCCGGTCGATCTCGACCTCGAGCATCCCATCGCCCAGATGGGGGTCGGCGATCTCTTCGGCGAAATGACGTGCATGAACTTCTATCCGCGGTCGGCCACGGTGAAGGCGCTCGAGGATTGCGAGATGCTCGAGATGCTCCGCAACATCCTCACGCTGCTCCAGAAGAAATCCAAGGTCTTCAAGGAAAAGCTCGACTCCAGCTACCGGTCCCGCGCCGTGCGCACCCACCTCCGCAGCCTGGAGATCTTCGAGGACCTGTCCGACGACCAGATCGAAAAACTGAGCCAGCGCGTCGACCTCGTCACCCTCGAGCCCGGCCAGCCGGTCTTCAAGCAGGGGGATCCGGCCGACGCGGCCTACCTCGTCCGCCTGGGCTTCGTCAAGATCTCCCAGGGCTACCCCGGAGGCGAGATGGTGCTGCGCTACGCGGGGCGCGGCGACTACTTCGGGGCGGCGGGAATCCTGACCTCCGGGACCCGCTCCGCCTCCTGCACCGCGGTCGACCACGTCGAGCTGGTGAAGGTCAAGAAGGAAGACATCACGTCCCTCATGGACACGTCCGTGCGCGTGCGCCAGGCGGTCAACAAGGACGTTCAGCGCGTCCAGGCCTCCTCCAATCCGGCGGAAGTGGCGGCCCCGCTCCTGCCGCTCAATGAAATGCTGGAGCGCGGGCTGATGCAGGCTCAGAACCTGCTCCTCCTCGATCTCGAAAGCTGCACCCGCTGCGACGACTGCGTGAAGGCCTGCGCCGACTCGCACGACGGCATCACGCGCCTGGTCCGCGAGGGGATCCGCTTCGACAAGTACCTGATTGCGACCTCCTGCCGATCCTGCGCGGATCCGCTGTGCCTGATCGGCTGTCCCGTCGGCTCGATCCACCGCAAGGAGTCGCTCGAAATCGTCATCGAGGACTGGTGCATCGGCTGCGGCCTCTGCGCGAAGCAGTGCCCCTACGGCAACATCAACCTTCATCCGATCCAGACGACCGAGGAGGATCCCGAGAGTCCCGGACGGCAGAAAGCGGTGATGAAGTCGAAGGCCGTCACCTGCGACCTCTGCCACGGGCTGAGCGAGCCCAGCTGCGTCTACGCCTGCCCCCACGGCGCGGCGCTCCGGGTCGACCCCAAGAATTTCTTCACCGCGAAGGGTATCGGAACCTCCTGATCCATGCTCCTCGACGCGAAGCACAAACCTTGGATCATCGTGACGGCGGGGCTCACGATTGCCGCGACGGCCGTCTATGTTCCGTACCACCTGCTCTCCATGAACGGTCCCAGCGGCGGGAGCTGGATCGGGCTCGGGTTCGGGATCCTGGCGTTCGGGCTCATGGCGTTCGCCGGGCTCCTGGGTTTGCGGCGCTGCTTCCCGGCGCTCCGGGTCGGTCGCCCGGAGACCTGGATGCGCGGCCATCTCTGGATGGGCCTCCTGACCGTCCCCCTCCTCCTCTTCCATTCGGGCTTCCGGCTGGGCGGGACGCTGACGCTCGTCCTCATGCTGCTCGCGCTGGTGGTCACCGTGAGCGGGGTCCTGGGGGTCATCCTGCAGCAGATCCTTCCCCGGGTGATGACCGCCCGGGTGACGATGGAGACGATCTACGATCAGATCGACCACGTGCTGGCCCAGCTTCTGGCGGAGGCGGACCAGCTGGTGTCGACGGTCGCGGGCCCCGTGCTCCCGATGGGAGGGCCCGCTCCCGCGGCGGCCGCCGGGGGAGCTCCGTCCCCCGCCCCGATGCTGAAGAAGGAGACGCGGATCGAGGGCTCGATTCCGATGCGCGACTTCTACCTGAACCAGGTCCGCCCCTTCCTCGAGGCCCGGAAGTGCGCGGGGCCCCTGGCCAACCCCCAGCGCGCGACGGCCGCGTTCGCGCCGATCCGCTCGCTCGTGCCTCCCGGCGTCCACGAGGCCCTCCGCGACCTGGAGATCATCTGCGAAGAGCGCCGCCAGCTGGCGATCCAGGAGCGGCTCCATCGCTGGCTGCACGGCTGGCTGCTCGTGCACATTCCGCTGTCCTACGCGCTCTTGCTGCTCTCGCTCCTCCATGGCCTCGTCTCGGTGAGGTACTGATGGCGCTCCTGCGGGATACCAAAGCCCGGGCCAAGCGGATCGATCTGACCTACTTCCGCAAGCCCAACCGGCTCCGGCGATGGACGCGCCTCCTCTCGGTGGCGCTGCCCGCGGCCGGCCTCCTGTGGGTGGTCGGGATGGCGGCCCGGGGCGACGAGCGGATCTACAACAGCGGGTCGATCTCCACCCGCCACGCCATGCTCGAGAGGAAATGCAGCGGCTGCCACACGACGCCCTGGGCGCTGCGCTATACGAATCCGGCGCAGTGGCAGGAGCGGCTGGACCTGGCCTGCCTCCACTGTCACGATGCCCCCGCGCATCACCAGAATTCGGAGGGAATGGTGCGGGTGAGGGAGGGCCATCCCACCGCCGCCCGCTGTTCCCAGTGCCACCTCGAGCACAAGGGGGTGACCCGACTCGGCGACGTGAAGGACCCCGCCTGCATCCAGTGCCACGCGGACCTCCGGACCACCGGGCCGGAACCCCACCCGAAGGCGTGTCCGGCCGGCGCCGACCACGTCATCGTCCGGAAGATCGACTCGTTCCAGTCCGGCCACCCGGAATTCGCCCTGATCTCCAAGAAGGCGAAGGACCCGACGGTGCTGGCGTTCAACCATGCCGTCCACCTCGTGCCCGACACGACGCTTCGGAAGGACGTGTTCCAGAAGCAGCTCCGCTCCCTGCCGGGGAAGAAGGGCGTGGAGGCGGGGAAGGACGGCCTCCACCTCGCCTGCGGGTACTGCCACCAGACCGTGGCGGCCGGCGACGCGATGGCTCCGATCTCCTACGAGACGCACTGCCGCGATTGCCATCCCCTCAAGCTCGAGACCGAGAAGATGCCCCACGTCGCGCCCGACGTCCTCCGCGACTTCCTCCGGAGCCGGTTCGCCAAGAAGGGGGCCGCGGGGGACGCGCTGGCGGAGAAGCTCACCGAGGCCGAGGTTCCGATCTATACGTCCGATCCCGACGGCTGCATGAAGTGTCACAAGACGGATCTGGGCTCGGACTTCCCCGCGTCCCCTCCCGCCGTCGCCCGCACGGGGATCCGGCCGGGCCCGCCCGGACAGGAGGGCGAGCCGCGCCACTGGTTCCTCCATTCGGTGTTCAACCACGACCTGCACCGGGAACTGCGCTGCGTCGAGTGCCATGCCGGCGCCCCGGCGAGCCGGGAGACGGCGGACCTGCTCCTGCCCGGCCAGGGGGTCTGCCTGCAGTGCCACAGCCGGCAGGGGGGCGTCGCGTTCACCTGCGTCACGTGCCATCAGTTCCACGATCACACGAAGGAACGGACGGGCGAAGGCCGCCTCCAGATCCGGGACGTCATTCGATGAGGCGGGCGCTGGCGCTGTCGGCCCGTGGCCTCGCGCTCCTCCTCCTGGCGATCTCCTGGTCCGCTGGCTGCCAGCATCCGGGGAAGAACGCGCCCCCCGCCTGCGGGGAGCTCGTGCCCGAGTGGAGCGGCGGGCCGCTCCCGGCCTTCAGCCCGCTGTCGGTCTCCGAAATCCAGACGATCCTCGGCCAGGCCGTCGAGCAGTCGCTCGCCCAGGGCGCCGCGGCCGTCGTCGCGGTCGTGGACCGCGAGGGCTTCGTGCTGGGCGTCTTCGCGATGACCGGCGCGCCCCTGGGACCGGTCTTCCCGGTGCCCGCGACCTTGCCGCCCGACGGGGCCCCGGGCATCAACGAGGCGATCGCCAAGGCGAGGACCGCCAGCTTCCTGAGCAGCAACCAGAACGCCTTTTCGAGCACGACCGCGGCCTTCATCGTCGCGCCGCATTTTCCGCCGACGGTCCAGTTCACCCCGGCCGGGCCCCTCTTCGGGGTCCAGAACTCGAACGATACCGGCAGCGACATCCTCCGCGGCGTCGGCCCCGGAGGGGTTCCCAACAGCAATGTCCCGACCCCGCTGCCCAATCCGAACGGCTTCACCGGAAAGTCGGGAGGTTTCCCCCTCTACAAGGACGGGATGCTGGTCGGCGGCGTGGGGGTCAGCAGCGCGGACCCCTCGCTCGACGAGAAGAGCGCCGTCGCCGCCTGCCGGGGGTTCATGGCTCCGCTCGGCATCCAGGCCTGCGAGATCTTCATCGACGGCTTCCGCCTGGCCTTCGCCGACACCGCGCCTCCGTTCGTCGCCCCGACGCTCGCCTTCGGGGCGCTTCCGGGCTCGGTGGTCGATCCGGTCACCCAGGGCCCCGGGACGATCGTCGCCGGCGCCCTGCCTCCCGCGATCCCGCTCGCGACCTACGGGGGAGTCACCGGCCAGCAACTCTATCCGTTCATCGACAGTCCGCTCGTCGCCTCCCCCAAACTGCTCGCGTCGGACGTCACGACCATGGTCTCGCAGGCGATGGCGGCGATGATTCCCCTTCGGGCCGGGATCCGGATGCCGCTCACGTCGACCGCCCAAGTGACCGTGGTCGTCGTCGACACGGCGGGCAACGTGCTGGGCGCCTTCCGTCCGGTCGACAACACGCGCTTCAGCTTCGACGTCGCCGCCCAGAAGGCGCGCACCGTCGTGGCCTACAGCGACCAGATCACGACGGCCGCGCTCGGCGAGCCCATCTCCGGCCTGCCCGTGGGGATCGCGCTCACGACGCGGGCGATCGGCTTCCTGGCCCAGCCGTTTTATCCGCCCGGGATCGACGGCACGAGCCCCGGCCCGCTGTTCGGCATCCAGGACGCGCTCCCCGGCGGGCTGGGAGCGGGGATCCCGGGCCTCGACGTCACGCCGGGGACCATCGGCGACGCCACGGACGGGAACGGCATCACGCTGTTTCCGGGAGGCATCCCCCTCTACAAGGCGGGCGTGCTGGTCGGCGGAATCGGCGTCAGCGGCGACGGGGTCGATCAGGACGACTACGTGGCCGCCGCGGGCGCGACGGGATTCGAGCCGCCCGACGCCCTCCGCTGCGACCACTTCGTCCTCCGCGGAACCCGCCTGCCCTACGTGAAATTCCCGCGCAACCCCACCGCGGGGACCCCATGAGGACCCCGGCGCTCTGGCCGCTCCCGATCTTCTTCGCGCTCGCCGCGACCGCGCTGGGGCAGGAGCCCCGTCCGGACCAGCCCAAGAGCGAGACGCCGATTCCCGACGCGGTGCCGGTCCCGGACCGCTGGTGGATCCCGTTCTCCTTCTATCCGCTGAACGAGCCGGGGAGCCTCGAGGATCCGTATCACCAGAACGTCCTGAAGGGCGACTACCCGATCCTGGGCCAGAACACCTTCCTGTCGCTGACGGCGCGCAGCGACACGACGTTCGAAGCCCGCCGGCTGCCGACGCCGAGCAACGTCAGCACGAATCAGGCGCGCAATCCGGACTTCTTCGGGGGCGGCGACCAGCTCTTCCTGAACCAGGACTTCGCCGCCACGATCGAGGTGTACCA
>Ga0070731_10002186_pt1 | contig 18977 bp, 16 predicted proteins | sample Coa_R1_2_FD_66448 | JGI IMG/M metagenome (GOLD analysis project Ga0070731, IMG submission 66448) | Surface soil microbial communities from Centralia Pennsylvania, which are recovering from an underground coalmine fire - Coalmine... | ecosystem: Environmental > Terrestrial > Soil > Unclassified ... | reverse complement strand
TCAGGAAGAGCAAGGTCCCCCCGAGCATGGGGCCGATTCCTCGGTGGACCCCCGCACACCAGCGCCACAGCCCCCGGCCGAAGACGGCCAGGTACACGGCCCCCATCACCGGCACATAGAGGGCCTTGTTCTGGACGGTCTGATCGCGTTCGTTCGCCAGGAGCGCGATCGCCATGAAATTGACCGGAAGGAGACCGATGGCCGCCGCCCGCAAGACCGCGGCGGTCGCCTTGAATTGCGCGTCCTTCCGTTCGATCCAGCCGCCCATCCATGCCAGCGTCATCGTGAACGCGCCGAGCAGCGTGGGCATCACCGTGTAGGTCACCAGCGGGGCTTTGTCCCAGGTGTAATAGGCCAGCAGCGAACTCCCGACCAGCACCATCATGACGCCGGCCACCATGTACCAGTTCTCGAGGAAGAAGGGCTTGAGATGGACGTCCCATACCGTCGGCTTCGGGGGCGCCTTCGGGGCGACGACGCGAGGGGTGGAGTCCTCGGGTCGGGACGCCGGAACCGGGACGGGCATCAGGTTCGAAGCGGGCGCCGGCTTAGCCGGCACGCCGTCGCTCACCTCGTAGACCTCCTCGCCCGTCAGCGCGCGACACTCCTGTCCCGACATCGACTTGGCCCATCGCTCGACGAAGTCGTTCATCGTGACCGGGTCCAGCGTCGACGCGACCAGGCGTTCCAGGGTGGACAGGAGGCCCGAGTCGCGATTCGGCTGTCGCGAGTACCAGAGGTACAGCATCGCGAGCGGACGCTTTCGGACGATGCGCCGGGACCCCTCCCCCGCGAGGGTCTTCATCGCGACCTGTCCCTTGAGCCAGTGGCGCCAGGCGGTCCACGTCGTTTGGGCGGCGTTCCCGAAGCGGAGGCTGAGGATCAGGGCCGCTCGTTCCCCCTCCGCGTCGGCCAGGTCGAGATCCGCCAGGATCGGGGCTACCCGGTCGTTCGGCCAGGTGCAGAGGAGATCGATGAGCCGGCGACGTTCCTCGGGGGTCGGGGCCTGCGTGAGGCGAAGGGTGGCCCGTTCCAGGAGAAGATCCTCGTCGATCCCGGGGGACAGAGGGTCCCCGGGCCGCAAGAGCGCCTGGTCGGCCGCCTCCAGCGCGCCGACTCGGCGCCGCTCGATCACGTCCCCGAGCGATGCCAGAGCCTTTACCCGCTCGGGATGGTCCGCGCTCTCCGTCGAGGCCCCCGTGAGCAGATCGTGCAGCGTCCGATGCCCCCACACGCCGGAATTCTGGAAGGCGGCGTCGACGGCCGACTGGTATCGGCGCTCCAGTTCCTGTGACAGGATCGGCGCCTTCTCCTGATGAGGAAGGAAGAAGAAGCGGTCGGCGATGATCCGCAAGGCCGCCTGGACGCGGCCAGACGCGCTTTCCCGGGGCCCCCATCCGATCGGCACGGTCGGCGGAAGATCGCGGAGCGCTTCCCGGAGGGCCTCGGGGACGGATTCTCCCCGGCTCCGAAGGCGTTGGACGGCAACCGCATCCTGCCGGCGGCTCTCGCGCAGGCGGTCCTCCAGATCGGCGCAAGCGGGGTCCCCGAGCGCACGGACGGCGTCGAGCACCTCTCCGCTCGCCGCCAGCTCGGAACCTCCCCCGCCAAGCTTCCGGAGCACCGGCAGGATGACTCGGGCGTCCAGCTTCCCTGCCGCGACATGCTGGATCAGCGAACGGACCAGTTCGTCGTGATTCACGCCCGAGCCCTCACTCTCTCGCATCCCCAGGGATGCATCTCGACGCCCGCGGGAGACTCATCTCCGGAATCCTGCGCAAGTCCCGTGCCATCGGCGCCCGTCAAGAACTGGACCTGCGGCTGTGCAAGGAGCTGCGCTAGAAGCCGGCGCGGACCGCTCCCCAGATGCCGACGACGATCGCCACCGCAATGCCGGCCATCAGCCACAGGTTGGAGATGAAGTAGGGATAGAGAGCCAGGAGAATCCCCCCGATCAGCTGGGGAGGGCGGCTCTGCTTTTTGCCGTAAATGAAGAAGCCGGTCCCCACGGTCCCAATGGCCAGGGACAGGAACAGGCTGCCCGCCGAGAGGTTCATCCAAGACGAATTATACGACCTGGAGCTTCCGAATCCCTGCCTTGGGGTACACTTAATTGATGGTGGGTCCGGCATGAAGAACCAGGAGTCCCGCACCCTCTACACGGTCACGTGCCCTTGCGGCGGCTGGTCGACCGCCCTGGACGCGCGGTCGTTCGGCCGACCCCAGGTCTGCCGCAAGTGCGGAACCCAGTTTACCGTGGCCTGGCGCAAGGATCCGGTCACGCTCCGGAATGCCCCGGTCACCGTCTCGCTCGCCCGGAAGCGGGCGCCCACCCCCTTGCGCCTCAGCTGCACCTGCGGCTACAAGAAGGCGGCGACCCCCGCCGAGGCGGCCCGGCACAACCGCTGTCCGGGCTGCGGCAAAGTCATGATCGTCGAAAAACCCCCAGCGGCGAAATCCAGGGACTCCAATCGGATCATCAAACTGTCGTCCACTCCCCAGACCTTGCCGCCCATGCCCATTCTTCCGGTGCCGTCGAAGGAGACGCCGGAGACGCGGCTTCGACGGATGAACCCGCAGACGCCGACGCCCACGTTCGACAAGCCGGGACTGATCTGCGAATGCGGCCGGGGAATCGAAGTGCTGAAGGCGCTCGAAGGCGGAGGCGAATATACCTGTCCCGCCTGCGGCCGGAGCGTGCGCATGGAGAAGTTCCGGGGCTCCCAGTCCAAACACACGGTGATCCGCCCGATCTTCGGCCCCAAGACGCCGCCTCCGGTCGCCCCGCCGGCCCAGCCCGCCCCGGCGCCGGAGACGGAGGCGGTCTTCAGCGAGATTCCCGACGAAAGGACCGATGCCCCCCCCGCCGACGCCGCCTCCTCCAGCGGCTCCTACCAGGAGCTCTTCTGCCCCTGCGGCGAAGCGCTCATGATCGGGATGGAGGACGCGGGCAAGAACGTCCAATGCCCCACCTGCCTCACGCTCATCTCCGTGGAAGTCCTCCGCGACTCCCGGACGGGCGGCCAGGCGCTCCGGGTGCGCGCCATCGGGAAGATTGACCAGGATACGTGGAGTCTGAACGACTTCCAGTAGCCGGGGCTTCGTTGGCGCGAAGGACCGACGGGATCTAGAACAGAGGGGCGATGACCTTCTCGAATTCCTCTGGCGGGGCGTATCCGATGTGGCGGAAGACGATCTTGCCCTTCCGGTCGATCACCAGGGTCGTCGGCAGGCCCTGGATCTCACCCACCTGCTTCCCGAATTGCTCGGCGATGGCGTGCCCGGCTTCGGTCTCCGCGAAGATCGACAGGTAGTTCATCCCCTGCTGCTTGATCCATACCTCGTGCTGGGTGGGGTCTTGGTCGAAGGAGAACCCGACGATGACGAGGCCCTTGTCGGCATACTTCTTCTGCAGCGCGATGAATCCCGGGACTTCCTGCCGACAGGGCGGACACCAGGTCGCCCAGAAATCGACGATGACGACCTTCTGGTCGTAGTCCGCGGCGGACACCTTCTGGCCGCTCGGCAGGGTGATGGCCCAGTCGGGACGGCGTCCGTAGTCCGTGTTCCCGCCGGCGCAGGAACCCAGGAGCGCGGCGGCCAGCAGGGCGGCGAATCTCATCGGGGTCTCCTCAATGCTGCACTCTTAACACGCGACGGACGGGGCCTATTCCGCTTCGGTCTTCCCCTGAAGCGCCTCGAGAATCTGTGCGGGGTGCTTCGCGGCGTCGGCCACCCGCTTCCAGTGCTTCTTGACCGCGCCGTCGGGTCCGACCCAGACGGTCGACCGGATGATGCCGACGGTCTTCTTCCCGTACATCATCTTCTCCCCGTACGCGCCCCAGTCCTTCATCATCGCCTTGTCCGGGTCGCTCAGGAGGGTGTGCGGCAGCTTGTACTTCGCGATGAACTTTCGGTGCGCCTCGGCGCCGTCGGGGGACACGCCGAGGATCACCGCTCCCGTCTTCTGGAGATCCTTCCAGAAGTCGCGGATGCCGCAAGCTTCCTTGGTGCAGCCGGGCGTGTCGTCCTTCGGGTAGAAATAGACGATCACGTCCTTGCCCTTGAGACCGCCCAGCGAAACCGGAGTGCCGTTCTGGTCGGCCAGAGTGAAGTCGGGCGCCTTCTTGCCTTCCGCGATCTTGCTCATGGGCTCTCCTGGACACGATTCCCGCCGATGCCACCGGACGAGGGGAAGGATCCGGAATGTTGCAATCCTACTCAAATCCGGGCGTATTGGTCGAGGGAGGAATTCCATGAAAATCGTCGCGGCCGCGCTCACGCTGGTGCTGTCGGCTTCCTGCTCCGGGTCCGGCGAGCCGGCGGAGATCGGGTGGAAACCCCTGTTCAACGGGAAGGATCTTGCAGGCTGGGTGGCCAACGGGACCGCGGTCTGGAAGGCGGAAGACGGGATCCTCGTCGGGGGCCAGGACGGCGACCCCAAGCGCGCCGGGCTCCTGTCGACGGCGGAGTCCTATCGGGACTTCGAGCTGTCGCTCGAATTCCTGATCGATGAGCACGGCAAGTACAACAGCGGGGTCTACCTCCGCAACGACGCGGGGACGTCGGGCCAGACCACCTATCAGGTCAACATCGGCCGGGGGGCGGTCGGCGAATTCTGCGGGGGAGTCGTCATCCACAAGGGCAAGGGCATCGAATGGCTCAGCAAGGGCGATGAGAAGGACGCGATCCGGAAGCCGCTGGAGTGGAACACGATGCGGATCCTGGCCAAGGGACCGCACCTCGAGGTCGACCTGAACGGGGTGCGGGTGGCGGATGTCACGGATCCGGCCCCCCAGGCGCGCTTCCTCGAGAAGGGAGTGATCGGCCTGCAGACCTACGGCGCCGAGGGGTATTCCGGGTTCGTCAAATTCCGCCACCTGAGGATCCGCGAGCTCTAGGACTACCGGCCGGGCGTGGGGGAGTCGCCACCCCTCGGCCGATAGATCCGCACGGCCTGAACCCCCACCGCCCCCGTCAGTTCGAGGACGTGCCTGCCCGGAGGCAGGCCCTGGACCACCGTCCCCGACGCCGGGTCCCCCAGCAGCACGGCCTTCCACGTGATCTCGAAGCCAGGCGGGACCGGCTTCTTCGTGTAGTCCTGCACATTCTTGACCCACCAATCTCCCGGCTCGATCACCACCCGGCCGGACTTCGACTCAAACCGCTCCGAGCTGACCCCCTCCCCGTCCGGACCGGTCACCGATCCGGTCACCGTGAACCGCAGATGTTCGGCCTTCTCGTCGACCTCCCGCACCTTGAGCGTCCAGTCCTCGAGGACGCGCGGCTTCGCCGACGACACCCGGAGGAGCGCCGGGCCCCAGAAGGACTGGCTCAAGCTGGTCCGCGTAAAGGCGATGCAGTCCGGGAAGTCCGCCGGCGTTTTCCCGTCGATCAGCACCCCTGCGGCCTTCCCTCCGACCAGGTCCACCCGATTCCCTTGGAACTCGACCTTGCCGTCCGGACCCAGCGGAAGCGTCGTCACCGACGCCTTCGCCTCCTCCGTCAGCAAGGCCGGCTTGTAGACCAGGTAGCGCTTGACGATCTCCGCCATCACGAAGCAGCCCTGATCGTTCAAGTGAACGTCGTCCTTCAGGAGCGCCTTCGGCTCCAGGCCGTTCGCCTTCAGATACGACAGCCACTGCCCCCGCACATCCGCCAGCCCGCAGCCATAGGTCTTCGCGTATTGAGGGAGGAAGACATCGTTCATCATGTGATCCCACCACATCGGATCCTTCTGCTCAGGCTTTTCGACCGGCCACTTCGTGACGTGGTCCCGCTGCATGAGGATTTCCGCCGTCGTCCGCGTCCGGATCAGGCGGAGGATGTCCTCGTACTTGTCGTTGGCCCCGTAGACGTGAAAGATCACCAGGTCGGGGTAGAAGGCCGGAATATCGTGCTCCGCCACACGGGAGAGGAGCTGGGACGCGAAGCCTCCCACCGCCTTGTTCTCGATCCGCAGATCGGCGTTGGGGAAGCGCCGGCGGAGGTCTTCCGCGACCCGTTTCCACCAGTCCTGCTCCGTGATTGACTGCCCGTAGAACAGGATCCGGACCTGGTTCCGCTTCTCGGGCGTGCTGGTACTGAGGAGCGCCATCGTGCGCTGTACCCCTGCGCCGAAGGTCGGGCCGTCCGGGACGGGGGCCAGCGGAGGATAAGGCTTCTGGTCCTGGGGAGCCAGGGCGAGGCAGGCGGCGAGGAAGGCGAGCATCATGGAGCTTCTCCTGAAATCAGATCCAATAACCTCATCTCCTCCCCCGGCAACCGCAAATAATCGCCGCCGAATCCCCGAAAGAAGGGCCCCGGATTCGCGATTGAATGCATGAGATAAGGGTTATTGCCCATTCGGCGCGGAATGTGCTAAGCTATGGGCGCGACCGGGAAAGGGTAGGGTTCAGGAGATGTCTGTGAAGCCTTCGATGCTCGGCCGCGACCCGGAAAAGGCTTTCCGGGGCCAAATCAAGACCGCCGTCCGCAAGCTGGAGCGGGCCGTCCAGGACCTGCTCGATCACTTCTGGGAAGAGCCCCTCCGGCGTCACGCCCAAGAGCTGTCCGCCACCCTTCTGGAGGGGTGCAAGATCTACGGCTTTCTGGAGCTGGCCAGCGTCATCCGGGCGATCTCGTCCCTCGTCGCGCTGCCGATGGAGGAAGTGCTCACGCTGGAGGACGCGCTGCGCGCCAAGCTGACCGAGCTCATCTCGCTGTTGAAGGAGATGGCGGACCTGATCGCGGCGTGACCTAGACCTTGCCCGCTTCCGCCATCGCCTGGATGCGCGCCCGCTCGGCCTTGGACTCGTTGATCGCGTGCTCCAAGGCCTCGTCCGCCAGCTGCGTCATGTCGGCCGCCGCGCTCTTCAAGTCGCCGTGCTCCACCGCGCGGGAAATGACTTCCGCCTTCGTGGCCCCCTTCTTCTTCCCCAGGAAGGGTTTCGCGACGAGATAGATTACGTCGCGCAGCTTCATATAGCGCGTAAAGCGCCGGAGTAGCCGGAACGTCTGGACCGGGAAGTGCGTGAATTTATAGAGGATCAGCTTCCGCATCTCCTCGGAGCGGATCCGGTGCACCTCTTCGCCCGACAGGCACGTCGGATCGATCGACGTGCACTTGAAGTACTTGTACCAGTCCTGAGCATCGCTGACGAGTCCCCGGCGCACGTATTCCTGCCAGAGCGGCGTGCCCCGGTAGACGCACATGCGGTTGAAGCCGAAGCTGTCGATCCCGATCTTGGACGCGAACCGGAACGTCGCCCTCAGATCGGCCTCCGTCTCGTCGGGGATGCCGACGACGAAGAATCCGTGGACGATCTCGATGCCCGAGCGCTTCGCGTTCGACACGGCGGTCTCGATGTCCTGGAGGGTCTGTTCCTTCTTCAGGCGGTCGAGGATCTTCTGGCTGCCGCTCTCGATGCCGAACATGACCGTGCGGCAACCCGAGCGGGCCAGCTTCGGGAAGAGGTGCTGGGCGACGGAGTCGACCCGGCCCTCGAGGCCGTACTTGATCTTGTTCTTCATGGCGATCAGGCCGTCGCAGATCGCCTCGATGCGCTTGGGCTGGAGAAGGAAATGGTCGTCCACGAAATACACCGACCCGTACCCGTGGTCGGTGAGGTGTTTGAACTCGTCGATCACGTGCTGCGGGCTGCGCGAGCGCCACTTGCCTTCGTTGAAGATCGGGATGTCGCAGAACACGCAGGGCCAGGGGCAGCCGCGCGACGTCTGCATCGTGGTGAAGCGGTCGAGCGACAGGACCGCCGGCACGTCCAGCGGCATCGACTCCACGAAGTCGAGCGGGATTCCTTCACGATCCGGGAAAGGCCACTGGTCGAGGTTGCGCTCCAGCACCCGGTTGACGTTGTGCTGGACCTTCCCGTCCTTCTGCCACGTCACCCCGGAGACGGTCGCCGGATCCTCGAGGCGTTCCAACAAGTCGAGCAGCAGCTGTTCGCCGTCGCCCCGACAGACGAAGTCGACCTCGGGCACCTGCATCTTCACGAGCTGGGCGTTGAGCGAGGCGAAGACGCCGCCGAAGGCGATCCGGACTTTGGAATCCGCCGCCCGCATCTGGCGGGCGAGGATCTTGGCATACGGATAGCTGGTGGTCGAGAGGAAGCTCAGCCCGATCAGGTCGGGCTTCTTGGAGAGCATCTCCTTGATGATGACGTCGTTGGGCGTTTCGGGATTGGACTGGTCGAACATCGTGACGTCATGGCCCGCCCGCTTGAGGACCGAGGAGAGGGACATGATGCCGATGGGGGGGAATCCCATGATTTGGATGCGGCCGTTCTTGGCCCGCTTGGTCCCCGGGATTGCGTAGAACTGCGGGTCCCGGACGTGAACCAGGAATACCTTCATGATCCCCCACGTACCTTGGAATCCACCATCCTACCGCCTTTGGTTCATCGGCGGAATGCTTATTTTGGCAGGAGGGGAAAATAGCCCCATTCAGCGGGCCTGTTCCACCAGGGCGCGGATTTCGTCGGCGCTCAGCGCCCGGCGGTAGATGCGGACGTCGTCCAGGAGACCCCGGAACGTGCCGTGCTCGCAGGCCCAGCCCATGCCGATCGGGAGCCGCGGCGTCGAGGCCGCCCCCTTCCGGTCGACCTCCCCTTCTTTCACGCCATTGACGTAGATCGTCGCCTTCGATCCCAAGACGGTCGCCGCGAGGTGCGTCCACACCCCGTCCGAAACCGCCTTCGTCGCTTTCAGATTCACGGCCGCCGCGCCATACTCCTGAAACATCACGTTGCGGGTGTTGCCTTCCAGCCACAGGCAATAGTTCCGCTCCTGCTTCTCCCCCTTGCCGAGAAAACAGCTCCACTCGCCGGCCTCGCCTTCCTTCTTCATCCACAGCGCGAGCGTCAGGTCCCCGGAGAGGCGCAGGTCCTCCGCATCCTCGACCCGCAGGGTCGGCCCGGCCGTCGTGAACCGCACTGCTCCGCCGATCTTTCCATCGGTCCACTGCACCGGCCCGACGACCTTGGCGTCGTGGTTCTTGCCGGTCCGGTCGAAAACGACGGTGCCGGCGCCTTCGTCGAAGGTCCACCACGCCAGAAGGTCCGGATCGAGGAGCGGCGCTTCCGGCACCTCCCGGTCTTTCTCCAGGTCCTTCTGCTCGGCGTCCGTCGGCGCGGCCTTCCGGGTCGACGACACCACCGCGCCCCCGATGGAAAAACCCGCCTGATTCGTCATGAAGCGGAGCCGCTTCGCTCCCGGCGTGGCGTACTTTGGCAGGGGGATTTCGATCCACTCCCAGCGGGCCGCGGTCTTCGGATGCGTGGAGGCTCCCTTGGGCTTGTGTTCCGCGTGGGTTTTCTTCAGGCCGCGGATCGACACCCTCACCGGCGACGCCAAGGTCGATCCCGGATCGCAGGGGATTTTCTTCCGCGTCTTGGGATCCGTGTCGGTCACCTCCGTCCCCTGGAGGTAGAACAGAAAGGTCTCCTCGCAGCAGGCCCCCGCCCAGACCCAGCAGCGATAGGAGACGTTCGGCAGCACGGCGAACTCGAGGTCCGCCTGGTTCCGGAGGGTGTCGGGGTCGTCGCTGTCCTTGAGGGAGACCAGCTTCCCGCTCGGGACCAGCCTGAACGTGCCTTCGATGTGGAAGTCGGCAGGAGTGAAATAGTACTCCTTGCAGGCCTCCGAGCGTCGCGCGATGCGCTCCGCATAGGCCTTCGCGATCGACGTCGATCCGTAATCCGTCCGGAGCGACTTGTACCCGTCCACCGCCGAGACTCGGGTCTCCATCGACCGGTATCCCTGCTCCGCCGCGTAGAACGCCTCGCGGGCCTCCTTCTCGGAAGGGTCGGCCCGCGGGGCCAGCCCCCGCGCCCTGGCGCCGTAGTCCCACCACTTCGGATTGAGCTCCGGCTCATAGAGGCGGGCCGCCTCGACTTCTCCGTCCAGCAGGCAGAGTTCCCCCAGGATCCTCGAGCCCGGCTTGCTGTCCCTGGCGGCTTCCGCCATCGTCGAGCTGGCCACCTCCGCCCACTCGACGAACGCGGTGCCCTTGGTCAGCTGGATCTCCACCCGCTCGGCATCATTTTGAAGGATGAGACCGCCCACCTTCTTCGTGTCGCCGCCCGGCTGCCGCACGTCGAGCGTCAGGGCCATGCCGCGGGGCCGCTTTTTGAGGGCGTCGAGCGACGTCGTGAAGAGACCCGCCAGGGTCCGGAGATCCTTCACATCCGAGGCCGCTTCCGCGCGAAGGTCCTCGTCCTTCAGGGTCGCCGACAGCCGCTCCAGATCCGAGATCGCCCCGTTGAAATCGCGGGCCGTCGCCCGGCGAAGCGCCGCCCCCCACTTCGCCGGATAGCCCTTGGCTTCCTCGCTGAGGGGTTTGTCCTCCGCCGGCTTGGCCGGGGTGCCGGCCGCCGCCTTCTCCTCATCGGCCTGTTTTTTCTTGTCGTCGGCCTTCCTCGCCTCGACCAGCAGTTCCGACACCCGGGCCTCCACGGCCAGACGCCACTGCACCAGCGGATGGGCGGGCTTCACGTCTTCAATCTTCCTCGCCGCCCCCCGGAGATCCCCCTTGTCCAGGAGGTCCTTGATTTGCGCGTTGGCCTCGGCCATCCACGTCTTGACCCGGTCGAAGTTGGCCGCCTTAATCGCCGCGACTTCCTTGGCGGCGTCCGCGGCGGCGTCCGTCCCCTCCCACTTCCACACCAGGTCGTCGAATTCCTTCTGGGAGGCGACCGGATCATCCGGGTGCGCCTTTGCAAAGGCCCGCGCTTTCTCGAGGTCGGCCTTCGCGGACTCGGCTCTTGAATCCGTCTCATGCACGGGAGCGGTCGGGACCGCCGTCGTATTTTCAGGAGGGAGAGCGTTCGGCGGCGGAGGCGCCCGGCGGGCCAACAGGAGGAGAACGACCGCGAGGAGGACCAGGACTCCGGCGCCGCCTCCCGCGAGCAGGAGGAGCTTCTTCCGGGAACGGGCGGGACTTGCCGCGGCCGGGGGAGGCGCGGCGGGGGGCCTCGGCTGGGTCTTCAGCGTGACCGACGTTCCGAAGTCCTTCGGCCGCTGGACCTTCTTCGTCGTCGAGACCTTCACCGAGTCCGGCGCGCAGGTCTTGCAGAGTATCCGGTCGCCGACGCGGAACGCCTTGCCCGAGTCAAGGTCGGCGTCGGTGACGCGCTTGCTGCACTGGACGCAGTACGTGATCGCTCTGCCCATGGCCTCGCCCCGCGAGTATACCAGTCCGGCCCCCCCCGGCGCCGGTCCGGTTCCAAGATATTAGACGGTTGTTTCGGAGTAGTGTAAGAAGGAGATTCGCATGACCCGTTGCCTGCTGGTCGCGGCCCTCGTGGCCCTGGGAGCCTGTTCGCGGGAGGAGTCGCCGGCGCCCGCGAGAGGCCCGGCCATGACCGACGCCCCGCCTGTTCCGGTCGGGGAAGCCGCGCCGTTGTCCCTGAAGAAGCCCGCCCCGGCTCCCGAGCCGGCCCTGGCCTCCCCCGTCCGGCCGAAACGCCCGGCCCCCGCCCAGGAGCCCGCGCCGGGCGAGATTCATCTGCCGGCGTTCACGTTCCGCACCATGGATCACCGGGAGATCCCGGTCCAGCTCAACGGGGAAGATCTCTCCACGACCCCCTGTCTCTGGTCGATCACCCCGTCCCTGAAGTTCACCGAGACCCCCCTGCCGGCCGGTTCGCCGCCCGAGGGAAGCCGCTACATCGGAACGAGCCAGCATCCCGAGGATGCCGGCTCGAAGGCGGAACTCTACGTGATCAGCGCCCCGGAGCTTCTGGCGAAGATTCCCAAGTTGCGGAAAGGCGAATGCGTGCTCGTGGTGAAAGGCGTCATCGGCCACGTCCCGGTCCAGGGCGGCCTGCTTCTTTACGTTTCCGGGTATCGCTTCACCGACTATACTCCGCTGGTCGATCCGGAGGGCGATCAGGCCAGCCGGAATCTCCGAACCCTGTGGTTTGAAAGGATACCGCCCGAATGAGCCGCCTTCGATTGAAGTTGGGCTTCGACAACTACTCGATCCGCGCCCTCGGCTGGAAAGCCCCCAAACTCCTGGACTGGGCGGCCTCTCGGGGGGTCGACACCGTCCTTTTCTCCGACCTGGACGTCTACGAGAACTTCTCGGACGGCTACCTGAGAAACGTCCGGGCACAGGCGAAGGATCTGGGCATCGAGATCCAGGCCGGGACCGGCGGGATTTGCCGGAAATCGGGCTTCTGGAACGGCAAGTGGGGTCCGCCCGACAAGCTGCTTCGCACGACCATCCGGGTCGCCAAGGCGCTCGGATCGTCCGTCGCCCGCTGCTACCTCGGCTGGATCGGCGACCGGAAGCCGTCGGTCGGGCTCTGGCCGCGGATCGCCGAGGTCGTGAAGACCTGCAAGGCCGTCCGCAGCTTCGCCAAGGACAACGGCGTACGGATCGCGGTGGAGAACCACGCCGGCGACATGCAATCGACGGAGCTCGTCTGCCTGATCGAGGAGGCGGGGCGCGACTATGTGGGCGCGACGATGGACACGGGCAATGCCGTCTGGGCGCTCGAGGATCCGATCGAAACGCTGAAGCACCTGGCCCCCTACGCGGTCTCGACGGGGATCCGGGATTCCGCGGTCTGGGAGACTCCGCACGGGGTGGCGTTCGAATGGGTCGCGATGGGCGACGGCGTGGTGGACTGGAAGGAGTTCTTCGCGCTCTACCAGAGGCTCTGCCCGAACACGCCCGTGCAGCTCGAAATCATCACGGGCGACGCGCGCCGTCTCGAGGTCTTGAAGCCCGGCTACTTCGACCTCTGGCCCGACGCCGCGGCGTCCGGCTTCTCCCGATACCTGGCGATGGCCCGGCGCGGAAAGCCCAAGAAGCCCTACTCGACTCCGAAAGGGCTGGCCGCCGAGCAGAAATGGCAGCTCTCCCAGCTCGACAAGAGCCTCCGGTACTGCAAGAAGGTCGGCCTGGGCCGGACCTAGTCCACCGGGGATTGGACCGTTTGCGGGGCGGAGGCCCGGCCCCTCGGGGGTCCCCCCCGAGCGCGGGCGTCCCGGGGCGGACGCTACCGGTGAAGGAGGACGGGCTGCACCCAGGCGGTCTGGACGTCGGTCTTCGCGTAGCCGTTGGGGTGCGGGGCGGTGGACACGACCGTCGCCCGCACGTAGACCTCATCGCCCTTGAAGCGGTAGGCGGCCACCGCGCCCTCCGTCTCCTGGAACAGCTCCCCGGGATTGCCGCCGCGGCGGGTTCCGATGAATTTCGTCGTGTACCGAACCTCCGGCCGGGTCGCGATCCGAATCGTCAACGACTCGCGCGTCGCGGTGATCTCGTCCAGCACGACCCCCGACGTCGAATAGAAGTCGCCGCGCTGCATCGCCTCGGTCAGCGCGTCCGCGTCCAGGGCCCCGGCGCGCACCATCACCCAGCCGCGGCCGGGATTCGCCATCGCCTGCTCCTGGTGGTAATTGTGCGCATCGTCAGTGGCGAACGCATACAACGGCGGCCCGCCCAGCTTCGTCAACCGCAGCGAGAGCACATAGTCCCAGAGGGTCTCGGTCGACGGATGCTCCGCGTCGCCGTAGTTGCGCACGCTCCGGTGCCCGTTGTAGACCTCGAAATACCGCTCCCCCAGGACGTAGGCGATGTCGTCCGGCGTGACCCCCCAGCCGAAGTTCGGATGATTGAGGTGGACCAGAACGGGCTTCCCGCACTTTTTCGCCTCCGCTTCGACCGCGACGATCGTCCGTTCCAGGACCTCGCGGACTGTGGCCCCCCCGGGCGGGGGGATGAAGTGGACGTGATTGAAGGAGCCGTGATGGATCGGCGCCTCCAGCAGCTTCCCGTCCGGCTTCTGGAGGACGGCTTTATCCGTGATCTCTTCGCCATGGATGAACAGAAACTTGCCCGGTTCCTCAAACTGCCTCCGAAGCTCCGAAAGGGTGTGCAGCCGCATCTCCTTGGTGCCGGCCGTTTCGCGCAGGTCGACCGCCGACGCCCCGAAGCGACGCACCAGGTCCTCGACGTGCCCCGGCAGCGCCTCCTTCTTGCCCGACCCCACGGTGACCCATTTCTCCCCCTCGAGCAGGATGTTGTGGTCGGACAGGACCAGAAAGTCGTAGCCGTGCGTCTTGTACCAGTCGGCGATCAGCTCCGGCGCCGCGTCGCCGTCGCTCCAGAGCGAGTGGGTGTGGGTGTTGCCCTTGAACCAGCGCAGCGGTCCCGCAGCCGCGCGCGGGCCGTCGCCCGAGCAGCCGGGCGTCCCCGACACCATCAGCAGGCCGAGCACCGTGACCAGGCTCAGGAGGAACAGCGCGCGATTCTCGGACGGCATCTCAGGCTTTCTCGAACACCTTGCGCCCGCCCTTCCAGGTTTCCAGGAGGGTGATCCGGTCCCTCTCGCGGTGGAACACCACGAGATCCGCCGGGGCGCCCGTCTCCAGACCCCGGCCCGCGGCGAGCTTCATGGCCATCGCCGGCCGCGTCGACGCCATCTCCCAGGCCTCGCCCGGATCCGTCAGCCCGGCGCGGATCAGGTGCTCGACGCTGCGAATCAGCATCTGCACCGACCCGGCCAGGAGCTTCGGGTTCTTCGCGAGGCACAGGCGGCCGTCCTCGGTCAGCAGCACCTCTCCGCCGATGTGCGTCTTGTACCGGCCCGGCTTGAGACCCGACAGATAGACTGCGTCGCTCGCCAGGATCGCGTTGGGGCCCTTGACGCGCATGACCGCCTTGATCACGGAGTCCGGCAGATGGAAGCCGTCGGCGATGATGCAGGCGGCCAGCGCGTCCTGCGCCAGCTGTTCCCAGACATAGTTCGGGTGCCGCGGCAGCATCAGGTGGCAGCCGTTGCCCAGGTGGGTCGACATGGACGCGCCCGCGGCGACGGCGTAGCGGATCTGGTCGACGGTCGCCGACGTGTGGCCGATCGACACGGTGACGCCGCTGTCGACGCAGCGCCGGATGAACGCCGCGGAGCCCGGCCATTCGGGGGACATCGTGATCAGCCGGATCCGCCCCCCGGCGGCCTTCTGCCAGCGCTGGAACTTCTTCCACTCCGGCGCTCCGACGAAGCGGCGGTCGTGGGCGCCGCGCGGGCCGTCCTCGGGGGAGATGAACGGCCCCTCCAGATGGATCCCCGCGATGCCGGCCCCGGCGTCGGGGTCCTTCTTGCACGCGCGGGCGATCGCCTGCACGCAGGATTCGATCCGGTCAGGCGCGTTGGTGATGATGGTCGCATAGTACGACGTCACGCCTTCGGACCAGAGCTCGCGCGTGACGTTTCCCGGCAGATCGTCCGCGACCGGGAGCGTGTTGAAATCGAGCCCCCGGAAACCGTTGACCTGCAGATCGACGATGCCCGGCGCCACATACGGTCCCGATGCGCCGCGGCTGGCGCGGATGCCCGCGATCGCGGGCTCCTTCAGCTGGACGGCGATCCCCGCCCCGCTCCGGTAGTGCCTCCCCTTGATCACAGGATCACCAGCCCCCCGTTTTTCGACGACAGATAGAGTCCTTCGATCAGGCGGACCGCGCGACGGCCGTCGTCGCCGGAAACGCGGGGCGGACGCTGTTCCTCGATCGCGGCCAGGACGTCGAGGATCTGACGCTGGTGCATCACGTGGCTCGACAACAGATGCCCCCGCACCGCGGCGCTGGCCGGCGAGGCGCCGACGTCCGGCTTCGGAACGCCCGGCACGGTCCAGTGGACGATCGAGGCCCCTTCCAGCTTGATCGTCCCCTTCTCCCCGTAGAGGTTGAGGCAGGGCGTAAATCCGGGCTGGATCGACGTCGAGGCCATGATCGTCCCGAAAGCGCCGCTCTCGAAGGCGACGATCGCGAGGGCGAGGTCTTCGGCTTCCATCCGGTGCGTCTGGGTGGCGATCTTCCCCTGGACGGTCCTGGCGGGGCCGGCGAACCACAGCATGAGGTCGACGGAGTGGATCCCCTGGTTCATGATGGCGCCGCCGTCCGTCGCGATCTTGCCGCGCCAGTCCGCGGAGTCATAGTAGGCCTGGTCGCGATAGTAGGGACAGGAGACCTCGATCAGGAGGAGCTTCCCGAGGGCGCCCGAATCGAGCACCCTCTTCACCGCCTCATGCTGATCCTCGAATCGCCGCTGCGAGACCACCGCGAGGGTCCTGCCCTTGGACTTGGCGAGCCCCAGCAGCTCGTCCGCCTCGACCGACGTCATCGCCATCGGCTTTTCGACCAGGACATGCTTGCCGGCCCCCAGCGCGTCCCGGGCGATGGACGCGTGACTGCCGCTCGAGGTGACGATGGCGACGAGGTCGACGGCCGGATCGGCAAGGAGCTCCCGATAGTCGGTCGTCCAGCGGCACTTCTCGCGCTCGCCCAGCGTCCGGGCCTTGTCGGCGCCGCGGGAGAACACGCCGACCACTTTGGCGTGGGGAATGTCCCGGAGCGCCCCGAGATGCTGATCCGCGATCGACCCGCTGCCGATCACGGCGACGCCGCGGGTTTTCATGAAAGGAGCTTCTTGAGGCCCGCGAGCGTCTGCTCCGTCCCCTGCATGGGCGTGCCGCCCGGCGGCGTGTACCGGGTCTCCAGGGTGTAGAGGCCCTGGTAGCCGTCCTTCTCGAGCGCCCGGATCTGCTCCCGGAGCGGCGTTTTCCCCTGGCCGATCGGGACGCAGGCGGCCTTGCCGTCGGCGCCGGTCACCGAGTCCTTGAGGTGGACGTGGGCGAAGAGCCCTTTCACCTTCTCATAGCCCTCGGGGTAGCAGTTTCGGCCGCCGTAGTTCTCGTTTCCAGGATCCCACAGGACGCGCATCGCCGGACTGTTCACCTGGCGCACGATCTCGGCGACCTCCTCGGCATAGCCGCCGTTGCAGGCATTCTCGTTCTCCTGGAGCAGCAGGACGCCTTCCTTCTCCGCCAGCGCGGCCGCCTTCTTCAGGTGCCGGACGACCTCCGCGACATACCTCTTCGGCTCGCGTTCCCGCCAGAACGAGAAGATCCGGATATTCTTCGTGCCCAGCTTCTTCGCGATCCCGATCGATCGCGGCAGCTTGCTCATATGCGTCGCCAGGTCCTCTTCCTGATTGCCGAAGAGGTCGCCGGACTGCACGGGCCTCGAGGGATCGAGCGCGCACTTGAAGAGCGGCGAGGCGATTGCCGAGACCTGGAGGCCCCGCTGGTCGATCTCCCGCTTCACGCGGTCGACGTCGGCGTCCGACAGGTTTGACACGTTCGCGCCGTCGACCATGCGGATTTCGACGTGCCGGAAGCCGTTGCGGACGGCCCAGTCGAGGGCTTCGACGAAGTTCCCCGAGACTTCGTCGGTGAGGACGCTGAGACGTTCAAGGACGGAAGGCATAGAAGAGTCCCGCAGAACCTTCGACCCGCTCCGGAATCCCGCCTACTATACGGCACCCGCGACGAGGTGTACAGATTACGGATTCGGAACGGGACCCGGATTCGGAGCGGTCGTGGAATAGTACGCGGCGGCGCGGGCGCGGAGGTAGCCGCCGTCGTCGTCGGACACCGTTTCGGTCGTTCCGGTCAAGCCCGGGTTGGTCACGCCGTCGGCGGCGGAATCGTCGTAATGGGTGCATCCGCTCTGCGGGGCTCCCCAGAGGATCCCGATGACCCCCGCCCCGGCGTACGCGGTGATGGCCGCGTGCGGCGTGTCGTCCAGCCAGTACTCGACGCGATTGTCCTGGTAGTGCCCGTTGGAATTGTTGACCGTCCTCGTCTTCGTGTTGCCCAGGGGCACCTGCCAGAGGATGTTTCGGCGGCCGGTGACCGTTTTCATCTGCGCCAAGTAGCTCTGGTAGCGGTCGAAATCCGCAGGATCCGCCCACCAGCTGGCCCCTCCGTCGCCGAGGACGTATTGGTAATATCCCGCGTCCCGGTCGCCCGGATCGTGGAAGAGCAGATCGAAGTTCGCCCCCAGCTTGATGAAAAACCCCCCGATGGCGTTCGCCTGCACCACGGGATCGACGTGATTCTTGATCAGGTCGGCCCCGGTTCCCCAGTGGGAGGCGTGGAACGCGATCAGGACCTTGGGCGGATTCACCCCGTGAGGCGCGTACTGATCCCGCAGGAGGACGAGCAGCTGAGCGAACCCGCACAGATTGTCATGGAGCCCCGCCGCGTCCGCGAGACCGGTGTTGGCGACGCAGACGGGGATGGATTCCGGAAGCGCTCCGTGGACCTGCTCGCAGAATCCCCAGAAGTCCGGCTCGACATGGACGATGACCGGCTTTCCGAACGCGAAGCACTTCTGCATCAGGAGCGTGAACTCGGCGTAGTACGCGCTCATGGTCGACGGGTCCTGGAGCTTGGGGTCGGGATTCTCGCTGCCGATATTGGGAGAGGAACCGCGGAGCTGGTAGTAGTCGAAGACGGGAATCATCCCCCCGCTGGCGTTCATGTACAGCGAGGCAAACTCTCCGGGGGGGCTGTTCCAGGTCGTCCAGCCGGAGCCGGTGTTCACGCCTCCGGAGAGATACTGCGAGCGGAACCCGAAGGGAATCCCGGCACTCGTCGTCCACGTGGTGTCGAAATTCGCGATGCCCAGCTCGACGTTGGAGGAAAGCCACGCGGGAACCGCGCCGCTGCCGACGCTCGGAGTCGCCGCCACCCCGACCCCGGAGAAGACCGGGGGAGCGCCTCCGGTTCCACCCCCTCCCCCGCCGCCCCCGCCGCAGGCCGGGCCCACGAGCGTGCAGAGCACGAGAAATCCCCAGCGGCCTCGCATCGCGTCTAGCCCTCCGATCCAGCACCGGACGAGGTGTACCTCAAGTTTAGCCGACGTTGACGCTGCCTTGGGGCCCGGTTACGATCTTTTCGAATCCGAATGGCCACTCCCCCTCAGGACTCCCGGACGTTCGTCCTCCAGCGGAGCAGTCGCGCGGCCGACCACCGCCGCGTCCCGCTCCGCGGCCGCCCCTTGCCGCGCTGCGGGGCCTCCTCCCCGTCATGACCTTCGTGGTCGACCGCCTGGGCCCGGAGGATCTCGACCTCGGCCTTCGTCTGTCGACCCAGGCCGGCTGGAATCAGGTGGCGGGCGA
>Ga0070731_10002185_pt1 | contig 18978 bp, 20 predicted proteins | sample Coa_R1_2_FD_66448 | JGI IMG/M metagenome (GOLD analysis project Ga0070731, IMG submission 66448) | Surface soil microbial communities from Centralia Pennsylvania, which are recovering from an underground coalmine fire - Coalmine... | ecosystem: Environmental > Terrestrial > Soil > Unclassified ... | reverse complement strand
ACCTCTACGAAGAACGCGACGATCCGCCGGCATTCCCGCCGCCGCACGGTTTCGTGCACGCGACCATCTGCGCGACCACTGGCCATGCCCCGTCGCGCACGCGTTGCCCTGGAATCGTTCAAGAATGGGTTCGCCCCGATGAGCTAGCGTCCGTGAAACGTCCCGATGTGCCGGTTCCACTGCATATAACTTTTCCGCGCGACGGCGACGTCTTTATTCGCAATCCCGCCTTCACCGCCGTTGCATCGCAGGAGCAGCAAATCGCGCTACGCGCGGGCGGAGCGCGATCGCGCCTCGATTGGCGCGTGAACGGCGTGCCGGTCGCACTCGACGCCGTCGGCCAAGCCTTCTGGCCGTTGCGTATCGGCACGTGGCGCATCGAAGCGCGCGACGCCGCGCAGCGCGCAAGCGTCACCATTCGCGTCGTGCCGCCGCCCCGCAATGCGCGCCCGGGATTTACGCTCGGACGGCCGGCTCAGTAATAGAACTGCTGCAGTTGATTGAGATGTGGCCCGATCGCCCAGCCCATCCGTTTGCTGGGATTGATTGCCGGGCCGGCCGGTCCGATCGGAAAGCTAAACCCAGTGATCGATTCGACGTAGTTGCCGTTCTCATCGTAAACGACGATCGCGCTTCCCTGGCTTCCGCTGCAATAGAACGTATCGGTCACGAGAAACAGACCGTTGATGGAATCGTTGGTGATTCCCCAGCCGCTGTTGTACTGCGAGGCGCTGCCGGTGCAAGGCAGCTGCGTAAACGTGCCCGTTTGATTCGAAAGATTGTAGAACTCGACTTGCGCGTTGAGCTCGGTCGTCGTCGCGGCGATTCCGCTCGTCGAGTCGACCGCCAGCCCGTTGACGAATCCCGCGCCGAACGCGCCGTTATTGAAGCCGTTCCACTGGGTCTCCTTGCCGGTCACAAGATCGACGAGCACGTTGATCGGCGCTTCACCGCCGACTCGTCCGCCGTCCGGCGAGGTCGCGATCACGGCTTGATTCGTCGCGCTGTCTTGCGCGAACTGCGGCTGATCGCCGAGCGAAAAGTACGTCGGATTGAGTTTGAAGACTTTTCCGAACGTGTTGTTTGCGACGTTCGATGAAAAGAGGATCGGCTTATCTTGTTTCTTCAACTCGATGGCGAAGACGGCCGTCGTGCTCGTATCTTGATTCGGGCCGAAGAAATAGACGTTGATGTCCTTGACGGGCGGCGTCCATTTGCCGGTGAATCGGTTCTTAGTCACCGGATTCACGACGTTATAGAAGCGTTTGGCGTAAATCTTCCCCTGCGGGACCACGTAACGCGTGATCAGCCCGACGTCGCCGGCGGCGATCCCGTCGGCGCTGTAGGACGTCCCGGCAGGGAGGCGTTTCGGAAACGTCTTTGTGATGGTTCCGGCATCCTGATCGAACGTCTCGACGTTTGTGGACGTGGCCAGCACACCGTCGTTGCCGTTGCGGTCGATGTCGAATCCAAAGATCTGCTGACCCTTCGCGGTGAGCACTTTGCCCAGGCCGACCGCGTGCCGCCCCGCGTGCCGGACGCGCGCGAGCGTCGCGTCGGAAGGAGCGAGCGGCGGCGCCGAAGCGCCGCCCCCACATCCGGCTAGCAGACTTGCTACGAGCACGACGCGTACAACCATTTTCACCACGCTAATTCGAGGGTATGAAAAAACTCTGAAACGGAGGCGCCATACGGCGGTAAGCCGCGCACGCGACGATGGTCGCGATGCGCAAGCCTGCCGCAGCCACCGCGCGGCGCCTTTTCTCGTTCGATGCAAGCCGTCCTCCGGACGCGGAGGTCGTGGAAACGCTCCTGCGCTTCGGGCGCGGCGCGCTCGCGTACGCGGTCAAGAATCGCGTTCGGATCGTCCTGCTTCGATGCGGCGAGCTCTATCGCGACGCATCCCGCGCGCTCGCGCGGCTCGGCATCAACGTCGATGCCTGGCCCGCGCCGCCGGCCGGCCTCTTCGTCGTCGAAGAACGCGCGCTCTATCTGCGTTCGCGAAGCCCGATGACGGTCGCTCACGAATTCGGGCACGCCCTCGACTGCGCGCTGGGCGGTGGCGTCTACCGCAGCGGCATCGATCCGCAGGTACGGTCGCTCTTCGCGAACGCCACTTCGTTTGTGACGCCGTACGCTGCGACGGGCGTCGATGAATACTTCGCCGAGTCGCTGCGAGCCTACGTCGAGGCGAACGATCCGGCCTCGCCCTGGCCGCGCGCGACTCGCGCTCGGCTTCGCCACGGCGATCCGGGCATGCACGAGTTCATCGAGTTGCTCTTCGAGCACGAGTTCGGCGAACGCCTCGAAACCGCCGGCCTCGCCACAATTTAGCCCCGTGTCATCCTGACGCTCCGACTCGGCGTGCAGTTTATCGTGAGCGGAGCCGAACGGCACCTCGCTCAGGACTGCGCGCCTTCGGCGCTTGGCGCTAAGGAGACCGTGTCATCCTGACCCTTCGACTCGGCGCTAAGCGCCTCGCTCAGGACTGGGCGCCTTCGGCGCTTGGCGCTAAGGAGACCGTGTCATCCTGACCCTTCGACTCGGCGCTAAGCGCCTCGCTCAGGACTGCGCGCCTTCGGCGCTTGGCGCTAAGGAAACCGTGTCATCCTGAGCGGAGTCGAAGGATGACCCGCCACGAAACACGTGCCAATCCACAAACGTAGCTCGAGTATGCGAAATCGAAACGCGCGGTTCGCGGGTTGGCTTTACCTGCTTTCCGTGCCGCTGGGCATTTTTACGCTGCGCTATATCCCGGATCGGCTCGTCGTTCCCAACGATGCCGTCGCGACGGCGCACGCGATGGCGACGCATCCAACCCTCGTCCGGCTTGCGATCGCCGGCGATTTGCTGACGGGCGTATTTTGGCTAGCCGTGGTGCTGGCGCTCTACGAGCTCTTTCGAGACGTCAATCGCGCAATGGCGAACCTCATGGTCGTTCTCGGCGCGTTGCTGCAGGTGCCGTTTTATTTTTTCAACAGCGTGAATTACGCTGCCGCACTCCTCGCGGCAACCGGCGCAAACTCTTTCTTGTCGGCGTTCGCCGAACCGCAGCGCGACGCGATCGCGATGCTCTTTCTCAAGCTCCACGCCTACGACGTCCGCGCAAGTCTTCTGCTCGCCGGATTGTGGCTGTTTCCGCTCGGCGTCCTCGTCTATCGCTGTGGATTTCTCCCGCGCACGATCGGCGTTTGGCTGATCGTCAATGGCGTTGCGTGGCTGGCAATCTGCTTTACAGGCTTCGTCTTCCCGCAATACGGCGAGATCGTAGATAAAGTCACCGCGCCCATCCTCTTCGGCGAAGTCGTCTTCGCACTCTGGCTCGCGATCGTTGGAGCGCGCACGTTCGGTCGCGCTGCGCGGCCCGCTACTTAACGGCTTGAACTTGCGAGACGCTCACGCCGGAGGCGTTGTTCTTCCAGGAACTGCGAATGTAGGTAATAACCGACGCAATTTGCTCGTCCGAGAGAACGCCTTTCCAGCGCGGCATGATTCCACTGTATGCGTGGCCGTGGACGACGACGCGTCCGTCCAGTCCGTTTTTGACGATTAGGATCGTAGCGATCGGATTGCCGGTGACGACCGGATTTCCGGCGAGCGGAGGAAAGGCGCCCGGAGTGCCTTGTCCGTTGGTCTGATGGCAGCTCGAACAGTTCGCGATATAGACGGCGCCGCCATCGCTGGCCGACGCCGGATTGTTCGCAGCCGCTGCCGACGCGGAAGCCGCTGCGGAGCTCTGGGCGCCCTTCGCGCAGCCGGCGAGCACGACGGTTGCCACTAATACCGCAAGAGCGTATTTCAAGTACTCCTCCTTGGCCGTGCGCTCATTGCCCAAACGAGCGCCACGAGCAGAAAGTTTGCAACCAGTGAGCTGCCCCCATATGAAATAAACGGCAGCGTAATGCCGGTGAGCGGCAGCAATCCGATCACGCCGCTCACGATAATCACGACTTGGAACCCGAGCGTTGCGCCCAGCCCGGTTGCGAGCAGCTTCGTGTAGAGATCGGGCTGTTCGAGACCCGCCGCGAAGATGCGCCGCACGACGTCGAGGAAAATCGCGAGCACGACCATCGCGCCGATCCAGCCAAACTCTTCGGCGATCGCAGCGTACACATAGTCGGTTGCAACGTCCGGAATGAATTCGGGATGGCCCAGCCGGTACCCGCTGCCCACCAAACCGCCGGCCGCAAGCGAATAGTATGCCTGCGACGATTGGTAACCCGCGCCCAGCGGGTCGGAAAACGGATTTCGCCAGACCGCGATACGCGTCTCAACGTACGGATAATGATGCACCGCCCAAAAGGCGCCGACCGCAAAGAGCAGCGCGCCGAAGAAGACGATGTCGAGCCGCCGAGTCGCGACGAAGAGCAGCGTTGCAAACGTCGCCAGCAGCAGCGTCGCCATGCCGAGATCCCGCTGAACGACCAAGATTGCCATCGAAGCACCCCAGCCGATGAAGAGCGGGCCAAGATATTTGACATTCGCGCGCAGCGACCACGGGCGCGCATTAGCGATGACGTCGGCCGTCTCCGCGAGGTACGCCGCCAAGAAGAGCACGATGAAGAGTTTGATGAGTTCGATCGGCTCGTATTGAATCGGCCCCAAGCGAATCCAGAGCCGCGCACCGTTGATCTCTTGTCCGAAGAGCAGCAGCAGCGCAAAAAGCGCAAGCGACGCGACAACCCAGAGATACTTGTACGCGGCGAAGCGTCGAAAGTGCGTAAACGCCGGCGCGAGCGCGATCGATAGGACCAGCGAAATTAGGATCCAAAGCTCTTGACGCCGCGCCAAGTCGGCCGGCAAGTGCGCGGCTTCGGCAAGATGCGCAATCATCGCCAGACCGGTTGAAGCGAGCACGATCGCAAGCGCGGGCAACACATCGTCACGTACCATTGCCGCCGGCTGCCATACGACCCAAACGAGCGACAGCGCGGCGAGCAGTCCGAGCATCCACGGCGGCCCGAGATAGCGCTGCGGCGCGAAGTGTAAGATCAGCGCGCTCACCGCGAGAGCTCCGAGCATCGGCGCGACTCGCCGCAGGACGATCATGTTGCGGTCGCCGGCGCGCTTAGCCCGGCCGTACCGACGTCACGACCAGGCGCGTCGTTCCGACGTCGATTTCGTCGCCCGCGCGAAGTTCGAGCGGCTCGCCCAGCCGGCGGCCGTTCAAGAACGTGCCGTTGCTGCTTTTGAGATCTTCCAGATAGACGACGCCGTTCTGCGTCTCGATGCGCGCGTGACGCCGGCTCACTTCGGGATCGTGTAGGAAAATTTCAGCGTCGCGCGTTCTGCCGAGCTCGAAGGGCGTGCGTAGAGTCTGCACCCGACGCGCCCCGCGCTCGAGAACCTCGAGGTCCACTTGAATCGGCGTGAGCGCGCCGATGTCGGCCGCTGCCCGAATGCGCGGTCGCGCGGCAAGGACGGCGACCAACGCCAACGCCGCGGTGATTTCAAGCGTGCCAATGCGCATCGCACGCTCGAAATCGATCGCGCCGAGCAGCGCGGTCATCGCGCCTCGAAACGCAGGCGAGTATTGCCCAGCTTCAGCTCGTCGCCGTCGCTTAGCGCTTCCGAGCGAATACGCCGGCCGTTGAGAAAAGTGCCGTTGGTCGAGTCGAGATCGCGAATGGTCGCGCGTCCTGCAGCGATTTCGATCGTAGCGTGGGTGCGAGAGACGCTAGGGTCGTTCAACACGATATCGCTTTCGTCGCTTCGTCCGATGCGCGACGTTCCCTCGACCGCGTACACGACGCCGGGAGGAACGCCCTCAACGGTGAGCAGCCGAAAGTTCGTCGCTCGCCGCGCTCCGGCGGCGGCAATTTCGATGGCCCCCTGCGGTAGTGTGTCGCGCGCGGACATCGCGACGCGTGGCTTGCCCTCGTCGAATTCGACCCCCACCTTTGCAGCAAGATCGCGCAGCAACTTCGCCCACGCGCGCTCCAAATCGGCCTGATGCTCGCGCAGACGGTCGTAGTCCTCGGGACTGACGGAGACCGCGTACGATCCCGGCGCGCGAAGGCGTCCATCGTCATCGCGCGTCTGCGCCTCCATCGTCGCAACGAGCTTGCGCGCGATCTGCGCCGGCTCCACATCGCTTGGAAAGCTTTTGGCAAACGCGCGCTCGATCAGCGTCGCGCAAAGCTGCTCGATCTTTGCAAAGAAGCTCACGCGCGCCGCTCCAACCGCGCGATGTAAAATCCATCGCGGCCTTCAATTCCGGGCGGAACGAGCACGTCGCCGGCTGCGGTCAGAAGCGGCCGGTACGCGGCCGGAATCAGGCCGCGGTCGAAGTTCTGTCCCGATAAAAACCATTCGATCACTTCGGTCGTTTCACGCGGATCCGTAGTACAGACGGCGTAAACGAGCACACCGCCCGGATAAACGTGCCGGGCCGCCCGCTCCAAGAGCGCCCGCTGCGTCAGGGCGAGCCGTTCGCCGTCAGAGCCTTCCTTCTTCCAGCGGGCCTCCGGATGACGGCCAACGACCCCGATTCCGGAGCACGGCGCGTCGACCAGCACGCGATCGAACCAGCGATCGTTGCCTAAAACGTCGCCGGTCGCATCGCCGGTAACGACGGCCGCAGCGATACCGGCCTCTTCCAAACGGCCTTGCAGCGTCGTGACTTTGCGCACGTCGAGCTCGACGCAGCAAAGCGATCCGTCGCCGCGCAGGCGCGTTCCAATCTGCAGCGCTTTGTTGCCGCGCCCCGTGCAGACGTCGAGAATTGTCTCGCCGGGCTGCGGCGCGAGCACATCGACTGCCATTGCCGAGCTCTCGGATTGCGGCCACCAATCGCGGGCGGCACCCGCGCGCGCCCGCGAGCCGGTCTCGACGAGCAGCGATTCCGCGACGTAAGGCGATTGCGTCGTCTCCACGCCCGCGGCGCGGAGCTTATCCGCAGCCTCCCCGACGCCGTCCTTTAACGTATTAACGACGATGGCTGCCCGCGCCGGCGCGTTGACGCCCGCGCAGACCGCCTCGAGCTGCGATTCGAAAACCTCGCGCCATTGCCGCACGAGCCACGTCGGCAGCGAGTAGCGCGTCGCCAGGTACTCGTCGTCGCTTGAAAACGACGCGCGCTGCGGCTCCTCCGGATTTGCGCGCAGCAGCGAGCGCAGCACGGCGTTGACGAGGTTCGCGAGGCGGCGATGACTAAAGCGCTTTGCGAGATTGACGAACTCAAACACGGTTGCGTGCGCGTCCGCGCGCGTGTAGAGCAGCTCGTAGGCAGCCAGCCGCAGAATCTCCCGAACGACCTGTGGAATATTTTTGTGCGTGACGAACGCCTCGAGCTGCCAATCCAGCGCGCGTCGCATCTTAATCGCGCCGTATGCGAGCTCGACTGCAAAGGCCCGATCCCGCTCGTCGAGATGCGAACGCCGGGCGCGATAATCGAAGGAAGCTTGAGCGGTACGCGCGATCGCGTTCGAGCCCGGCGCCGGGAAAACGTCGCGCACGACGGCAAGCGCTAATTCGCGCGCCTTCATCGCTTGCCGCGCAGGTATTGCGCGCCCGACATGCGGCCGCGATTCGGCGCGATGAGCTCGTCGATCTCGAGGCTGCCGTCCGGCGCGACGTGGGCGCGCAGAATCTTGACGACCTCCCCGCCCAGTTCGACGCGCGCCGCAGGCTGCGGCGAAAACGCGCGCACCCGATCGACGATGCGTTGCGCCGGCCATGCGAGATCCAACAGCAGATCGCTCTTTGCGATCGGGCGCGTGACGCTCGGCTCGCCGATCTGCGGATGGCCGTCGAGCGCGCCGCGTTGCGCCAGATCGATCGCCTGCACGAGCAGTTCCGCGCCAAGCAGAGCAAGCCGATCGTGCAACTGGCCAAACGTCTCGCCCCCCGCAATCGCAACGCGTTCTTGCAGCGCGACGTCGCCCGTATCCATTCCGGCATCCATCAGCATGATCGTGACGCCGGTCTCGCGATCGCCGTTTGCGATTGCGGTTTGAATCGGCGTCGCTCCGCGATAGTGCGGCAGCAGTGAGGGATGCACGTTGAGCGCTCCGAGACGCGGCTGCTCGATCAGCGCTTTCGGAAGAATTCTCCCGTACGACGCCAGCGCAAAAAGGTCGAACGATTCGGCAGCGATCTGCGCGGCGAAGTCACGGAGGTTGACGGGTTCGTACACGCGCAATCCGAGTTCGAGTGCCGCTGATTTGACGTCGCTTGGCCGCAGCCGCTGTCCGCGCCCGGCCGGGCGATCCGGCTGCGTGACGACTGCGGCCAACTGCGTGTGCGTCGCGGCGGCGCGCAGGCTTGGTACGGCGAAGGCGCTCGTACCGAAGAAAAGGGCTCTCAAGCCTCCGCTGTTTCTTTTTCTTCTTCGGTCAGCGCCGGACGCACGTTTGTCGCGCGGTCGATATAGAGCTTGCCGTCGAGATGATCGATCTCGTGTTGAACGCACTGCGCGAAGAGGCCGTCGCCCTCGAGCCGGATCTTCTGTCCGTTGCGATCGAGTCCGGTCACCGTCACCCGGCTCTTTCGGACGATTTCGCCGACCATGCCCGGCACCGAGAGACAGCCTTCCTTGAGCTCGATATCCTCGCCGGCCATTTCAAGCCTTGGATTGATTACGACGGCGGCCTCGTGCTCGTCGTCGTGAACGTCGATAACGAAGAACCGCTTGGAGACGCTGACTTGCGGCGCAGCTAACCCGACTCCGGGCGCCTCATACATCGTCTCGAACATGTCGTCGATCAGCTGCTGAAAGAGCGGCTCCCGAATTTCCTTTGGGTCGACCCGTTTCGCGATTTTGCGCAGCGCCGGATGACCCTCGGTGAGGATTTCGCGCACGTAAGCCATCAGGGGCGGCTTATTCTTTGCTGCTGCCGCCCCCTACTGGTAACCCGCCCCGTTCGCTATTTGGTGTGGAACGTGGACACGAGGAAGTGCGGCGTGCAGCCCGTTCCGCCGTCGTTCCAATATATATTCACGGTCTGATTGGTGCCGAGCGGCGCGCTCGGCGGCAGCGACGTGACGTAATATATCGGATTTGAATAGCTGGGCGTTGCGTGCGGCTTCGGAATCTGCGAGCGGCTGCTGCCCTGGAAGAGCGACGTAAAGAACGAGTTGTTGCCGGCGACGAGGAAGAAATTGAATTGATTGTTCGGCGGCAGTTGGCCCTTTGTAGAAACGAAGATATTCTGCAGAACCGGCGAGGCTTTCGAGCCGGGTGCCGGATAGAGCACTTCCAACTGATTGGAGCTCGGCGGCCCACCGCAGTTCGAGCCGGTGCCCGGCGGGGCCGCGATTGTTGAATTGTTATTGCAGGCTGCCAAGAGCCCGGCGCCTGCCAGTATCGCTAAGAAAACGCCGATCGAGTTTTTCATAGTGAGAGAACATCCTCTGCGTTGCGCCGGGCCCCTGCTGGACCGGCATGGGAATCTGCTTAAAGAATGTACCCTGAGAGGTCGGCGTTTGCCACGACGTCGGCGAGGCGCGCCCGCACGTAGGCAGCGTCAATCGTCACTTGACCGGTCGTTTCGGGCGCATCGAAACTCACGTCCTCCAGCACGCGCTCGAGCACCGTATGGAGACGCCGCGCGCCGATGTTCTCGGTCTGTTCGTTCACCTGCATCGCGAAGGTAGCAAGCTGCTCGATCGCGTCCTCGGTGAATACCAGCGTGACGCTGTCGGTTGCGAGCAACGCCTTGTACTGCTCGACGAGCGCGTTTTTCGGTTGCGTCAGAATCGTCTTGAAATCTTCGGCGGTGAGCGAATCGAGCTCGACGCGAATCGGTAGACGCCCCTGCAGTTCGGGAATCAAATCGGACGGCTTGCTGATGTGAAACGCGCCCGCCGCGATAAACAGAATGTGATCGGTCTTGATCGGCCCGTGTTTCGTGTTGACCGTCGAGCCTTCCACGATGGGGAGGATGTCCCGTTGTACGCCTTCGCGCGATACGTCCGGAGCGCCGCGGTGCTGCGACGAGCCCGCGACTTTATCGATCTCGTCGATGAAGATGATTCCGTCCTCGCCCGCGCGGCGCAGAGATTCGCGTTTAACGGCGTCCATGTCGATGAGTTTCGCCGCCTCTTCCTGTTCGAATATGCGCCGAGCTTCCGCGACGGTGACGCGTTTTTTTGTTCGGCGTTTCGGCAGTATCCCGCCGAGCATCTCGCCGAGATCGCCGCTCTGATCCATGCCGCCGCCGATCACGCCGATCGGAACGCTCGGAGCTTCTTCCACTTCGATTTCGACGAGGCGGACGTCGTAAAAACCCCGCTCGATCTCGCCACGCGTTTGCTCGCGTACGCGTTGCGCGTCTGGAGAGCTCGTAGCCGACGGGCCCGGTTGCGGCTGTGCCTGGTAGCCGCTCCCAAAGATCGAGCCAAGCGCGGCGCCGAGCGGATTACCTTGCGTCGGGGATGACGGCGGACGGGTCTCGGGATGCAGAACGTCGATGACGCGTTCGACCGCGTGACGCGCCGCGAGCTCGCGAACTTCATCGCGCCGCTCTTCGGTGACCGTGCGAATTGACGCTTCGACCAAATCGCGCACCATCGACTCGACGTCGCGCCCGACGTAGCCCACTTCCGTATACTTCGTGGCTTCCACTTTCACGAACGGCGCGCCGACGAGCCCCGCCAGGCGTCTCGCGATTTCGGTCTTGCCCACACCGGTGGGGCCGATCATGAGAATATTCTTGGGCGTTATCTCGTCGCGCAGATCTTCACGCGCATTGGCGCGGCGATAGCGGTTGCGCAGCGCGATGGCCACGGCGCGCTTCGCGTTGCCTTGGCCGACGATATACTTGTCGAGCTCTTCGACGATTTGGCGCGGCGTCAGCCGTGCCGGATCGAGCGTCGTAGAGAGCACTCCGGTCACGGCAGTGTCTCCACGGTGATGTCCGAATTGGTGTAAATGCAGATCTCGGACGCGATCTCGAGACTCTTCCGCGCGATGCCGGCCGCGTCGAGCTGCGTATTGCGAAGCAGTGCGGCCGCCGCGGCCTGCGCGTAGGCGCCGCCGCTGCCGATCGCGACAACGCCTTCGTCGGGTTCGATCACGTCCCCGGTCCCCGAAAGCAAAAAGAGATGCTCGGGATTTCCCACGATCATCAGGGCTTCCAAACGCCGCAGCACGCGGTCTTGCCGCCAATCCTTTGCCAGCTCTACAGCGGCTCGGCGGATGTCCTTGAACTCGCCGAACTTTGCCTCGAACTTTTCGAGCAAGGTAATTCCATCCGCAGCCGATCCAGCGAAGCCGGCCAGCACCTTCCCGCCCGAAATTTTCCGCACTTTGCGGGCGCCGTGCTTCACGATCGTCTTATCGAGCGTTACCTGCCCGTCGCCGGCGATCGCAAGCTTTCCGTCGCGGCGGATCGCCAAAATTGTCGTCGACCTCATTGCTACGCTCAGTACCCGGCAGGTGCGAAGAGAGTTTCAGCCGCCAGCGATTCGATCGCTGCCAGCGCACGCATCGCCATCAATCGACGCCGCTCACGTTTCCCCAGCTTCGCGCGCGTGTCATCCTGGGGCGCGCGCGTGTCAAAGGGGCGCGCGTCGAAGGACCCCCACGTCACATTGGAGGGCTGAAAATCCGGTGTATCGTGATTCTGCAAGTGCGCGACGACGGCGCCGAACGCGCTCTCGCGCGGAAACTCGATCGGGGCAAGGCCGAGCATCGCGCGCGCGGCGTGGATGCCGGTCATCGCACCGCAGGCAGCCGCTTCGACGTAACCCTCGGCGCCGGTGATCTGGCCTGCGAAGTAGAGCGCTTCGCTGCCGCGCAGTTTGAGACGCGCGTCGAGCAACCGCGGCGAATCGATGAACGTATTGCGATGCATCACGCCAAGGCGCAGCCATTCGGCGTCCTGCAATCCCGGCAGTTTGCCGAAAGCTTCGCGCTGTGCGGGCCACGTAAGCCGCGTCTGAAAACCGACGAGGTTGTAGGCGCTGGCGTCGCGATTCTCTTTGCGCAGCTGCACGACCGCGTGCGGCGTCTTCCCGGTGCGCGGGTCGCGCAGCCCCACCGGCTTAAGCGGACCGTATCGCAGCACGTCGTCGCCGCGATCGGCCATCTCCTCGATCGGAAGGCAGCCTTCGAAGTATCGCGCCTCTTCGAACGTCTTGACCGGATAACGCGGCAGCGTTCGGAGGTCCGCGATCAGCTGCGCGTACGCCTCGCGATCCAGCGGAATATTGAGATAGTCATCGCCTGCACCTTTGTCGTAGCGGGATTTTCGGTACATCGGCGCTTCGTCGAGGGAATCGGCCGCGACGATCGGCGACGCCGCATCGTAGTAATGCAGTCGGGTGTCACCCTGGGCGACGGCCGCTAGAATCTCATCCAGCGATGCCAAGAATTCGTCGCTGGGCAACGGTCCGCAAGCGACGATCGCCGGGCGATCGAGCGGTATCGCCGCCACCTCTTCGCGTAGAATTGCAATGCGCGGCTCGCCCGAAATGCGAGATTCGACCAGCGCGGAGAAACGCTCGCGATCGACGGCGAGGGCGCCTCCCGCCGGTACGGCCGTTTCGCGCGCGCACGTAACGATCAGCGATCCCAAACGCGCGAGTTCTTCCTTGAGCAGCCCAACGGCATTCTCGAGCGCAGCACCACGTAGCGAGTTGCTGCAGACGAGCTCCGCGAGGGTTGCGCTCTTATGCGCGGGGCCGCTCCGGAGTGGACGCATTTCGTAAAGATCGACGTCGACGCCGCACTTTGCCGCTTGCCACGCCGCTTCGCACCCAGCCAAACCGCCACCGATAACGGTTAATCGGGTCATCCTTCGACTATCTCGAGCGCCGTCGAACGGACCCAAGATGACACGGGACTACGACGACGCAGCCGGTGCGAGCGCGGAAACGTTATGCGTTCGATCGGCGGCGCACTGCAGCTGCACGTTTCCGCCGCGCCGGGTCTTTGCCACCACGTGCGAGCCGCATACGGGGCAACGTTCCGGAACGACCGCATCCCACGAGATGAAATCGCATTTGGGATAGTTCGAGCATCCGTAGAAGACGCGACCTTTTTTCGAGCGGCGTTCCACGACGGCGCCGTCGCACTTGGGACAGCTGGCACCGGTCTCTTTGACGATTGGTTTGGTCGTCTTGCACTCGGGATAGCCGCTGCAGGAGATGAACTTGCCGAACCGGCCGTGCTTGATCACCATTGGGCGTCCACAGGTCGGACAGATTTCGTCGGTCGGCTCGTCGCGCAGCTCCAGACGCGGCAACTTCTTCTCCGCCGCCTCGAGTTCGATCTCGAACGGTCCGTAAAACCGCCGTAGTAGCCCGATCCAATCTTCGTGGCCTTCCGCGATCCGATCGAGGTCGCCCTCCATCTGCGCGGTAAAATCGAGGTTGACGATTTTGGGAAAGTGTTCCACAAGCAAGTCGTTTACCGCGATGCCGATCGGCGTCGGCATGAAGCGGCGCTCTTGCTGCGTGACGTAACCGCGCGCTTGAATGGTCTCGACGATCGTTGAATACGTTGAAGGGCGCCCGATGCGGTTATCTTCCAGCGCCTTCACCAGTGCGGCTTCGGTAAAGCGCGGCGGGGGCTCGGTGAAGTGCTGCTTTGGTTCGAGCTTCCGGCACTCCAGCGCCTCGTCGTCGGTGAGCTCGGGGAGCCGCACGCGGCTCTTATCTTCTTCTTTGCCGTCTTCGTAGACGCGCGTAAAACCGGGAAAGCGCATCACCGTGCCGGTCGCCCGGAATCCGTACTCACCGGCTGCGATATCGACGACGGTTTGATCGAAGAGCGCGGCGCTCATCTGCGAGGCCAAGAAGCGCTCCCAGATCAACGTATATAAACGAAGGTCATCGCGCCGCAAAACGCCGGCCAACCGCTCGGGCGTACGTAAGATCGACGTCGGACGGATTGCCTCATGCGCGTCCTGCGCGCCTTCACGAACCCGATAGAGACGTCCGCCGTGATATGCCTCGCCATACTCGCCGTTGATGTACTCACGCGCCGACGCGCGGGCTTGATCGCTGATCCGCGTCGAGTCGGTCCGCATGTAGGTAATGAGGCCGACGGTGCCCTCGCTGCCGCCGAGATCCACGCCCTCGTAGAGCGCTTGCGCGACCTGCATCGCACGCCGCACGCGCATCTTTAGCCGGCGGGAAGCCTCTTGTTGCATCGTCGAGGTCGTAAACGGCGCCGGCGGATTGCGCTTGACCTCCCGCCGCTTGATCGACGAAACGCGATACGCCGCACCTTCGAGCGCGCGCAGCGCGCTCTCGGCTTGCTCGCCCGTCGTGATTTCGATCTTTTCGCCGCCGCGGCTCACGAGATCGGCCGAGAACGGCATGTCCGGATGATCGGCACCTGCGAGCAGTGCCGCGATCGTCCAATACTCTCTGGGAACGAAGGCCTCGATCTCGCGCTCCCGATCGACGATCAGCTTCACCGCGACCGATTGCACGCGCCCGGCCGAGAGGCCGCTGCGGACTTTCGACCAGAGGAGCGGTGAGATTTTATAGCCGACCAGACGATCGAGAATCCGGCGCGCCTGTTGCGCGTTCACGCGGTGCATGTCGATGACGTGCGGGTGTTTGAGTGCCGCTAATGCCGCTTCTTTGGTGATCTCATGCAGCTCGATGCGCATGGGGCGAGGCAGTTTCAGAAGTTCCGCGAGGTGCCAGGCGATTGCCTCACCCTCGCGGTCGGGATCGGTCGCGAGATAGACGTCGCTTGCGCTCTTTACCGCGCCTCGCAGCTCTTTGATGACCTCGCCTTTGCCTTTGATCGTCAGATATTTCGGCGCAAAATCGTGCTGGACGTCTACGCCCAGCGTACTCTTCGGAAGGTCGCGCACGTGCCCCACCGATGCTTTCACCGCAAATCGCGCCGGCAGAAATTTCTTGATCGTCCGAGCCTTTGTGGGAGACTCCACGATGATCAGGGGCTTTTTCACGGGCCCTAGTATACCGCCGGGGTCAACCCCCCGACAAATTTACGTCACGCACCTTCGACTCGGCTCAGGATAAATTGCATCTCCGCGAGCTTCCTTAATTTGCATCATTTTATGAAATCATCTATGATGCGTTCAAAAGCGCGAAACGCGCTGTCCACTTTAAGCTTATCGTCCCCGGGGACGAGGAGGAATGAATGGACTCCGATTCCACAATGAACGGCGGGCCGGCAGCGGAAGCTCAACCAGCGCGCCGTAAAGCACGCCGACGAAAGGCCGTTGCAGCCGTAGCGGTAGCAAAGGCCGCCGGCGGCCGCAAGAAGCGCAAAGCGACGCGGAAAACCGCGCGCAAAGTGCGCAAAGTCGGTAGAAAAGTAGCACGCAAAGTGCGCAAGGCCGGTAAAAAGGTCGCGCGCAAAACTCGCAAAGGCGCGCGCAAAGTTCGGAAAGCCGGACGTAAAAAAGCCCGTAAGGGCGCGCGCAAGGTCCGGAAAGCCGGACGTAAAGCCCGTAAGACGACGCGCAAAGGCGCTCGCAAAGTTCGCAAGGGCGCGCGTAAGGGTGCACGCAAAGTGCGCAAGGCCGGCCGCAAGAAGAAGAAATCCTAAGGCAGGCCAAGCCTAAAATAAAAAGGGGCGATCGCAGTGCGATCGCCCCTTTTGTTCTGTAGACGTTACGTTGTTACTACGGTATAGACGCCAGGTCAGGCCCCTTGCCGCCGTGTTCCTCGACCCAATGGCACGCCGCGAAATGCCCCGGTGCGTACTCGCGCAGCGGCGGCTCTTCGGCGATGCAGCGGTCGAATGCGACCGGGCAGCGGGTATGAAAACGGCAGCCCGAGGGGGGATTGACGGGCGACGGAATGTCGCCGGTGAGGACGATCCGTTTGCGGCGCTTCTCGACCGCCGGATCCGGAATGGGAATTGCCGAGAGTAGCGCCTGCGTGTAGGGATGGAGCGGATTGCGGTAGAGTTCGTCGCGATCCGCGACCTCCACGAGCTTGCCGACGTACATCACCGCGACGCGGGTCGAGATATGGCGCACGACGGAGAGATCGTGCGCGATGAAGAGATAGGTCAACCTGAACTGCTCCTGCAGCTCCTCCAGCAGATTGATGACCTGCGCCTGAATCGAAACGTCCAGCGCCGAGACGGGCTCGTCGCAAACGATGAACTTCGGCTTAACCGCGAGCGCGCGCGCGACGCCCACGCGCTGACGCTGGCCCCCCGAAAACTCGTGCGGATAGCGGTTGGCGTGGTAGGGCTGCAACCCCACGAGCTTGAGGAGTTCTTGAACGCGTTCGTCGACTTGGCGGACTTCGGCCAGGCCGTGGATTCGCAGCGGCTCAGCGATGATTTCGCGAATCGTCATCCGCGGATTGAGCGACGCGTACGGATCCTGAAAAATAATCTGCATCGATCGCCGAAGCCGGCGAATCTCGCCGCGGTTCATGCTCAGAATGCTCTGGCCTTCGAATTGAATCTCGCCCTTGGTCACCGGCAGCAACCGCAGCAAGAGGCGCCCGATGGTCGTCTTACCGGAGCCGGACTCACCGACGAGTCCGAGTGTCTCGCCCTCTTGGATGGCAAACGAAACGCCGTCGACGGCCCGCACGTCGGCCACGTGGCGCGACGTCAAGCCGGCATGGATCGGGAAGTACTTGAAAAGATCCGTGGCTACAACGAGCGCGCCGTTGTTCATTGAGTATGGCCGCCGGCGGGAACCGTCGGTAAATCCTTCGCCTCGGGCGGACGCTGGTCGCAAGCGCGCTCGTCGTAGAGATAGCATCGCGCGACGTGCCCCGCGCCAAAGTCGTACAACGGCACCGGATTGTCGCAGATCGGCATCCGATAGGTGCAACGGCGGGCGAACGCGCAGCCCGGCGGGAGCCGCAGCAGGTTCGGCGGCTGGCCCGGAATTGGTTCGAGCCGGCGATGCTCGGTCTGGTCGAGCCGCGGGAGCGACGCCAGCAGCCCCTGCGTGTACGGCATGCGCGGCTGGCTGAAGATTTGGTCGGCCGTTCCGTATTCGACCATGTTTCCACCGTACATCACCATCACGTTACGGCAGAACTCGGCGACGACTCCCAGATCGTGCGTTATCAGAATGATGGCGGCTCCTGTCTCGCGCTGCAGATCGGCCATCAGCTCGAGGACCTGCGCCTGGATCGTGACGTCGAGCGCCGTCGTCGGCTCGTCGGCGATCAGCAGCTGTGGATTGCAGGAGAGGGCCATCGCGATCATCACGCGCTGCCGCATTCCGCCGGAGAACTGGTGCGGATAATCTCCCAACCGCTTGTCGGGGAGGGGAATGCGCACTTTCTTGAGCATCTCGATCGCGCGATCGCGTGCTTCATTTTTCCCCAGGCCCAAGTGAAGGCGTACCGCTTCGGAAATTTGCTCCCCGATCGTGAGCACGGGGTTGAGCGACGTCATCGGATCTTGGAAGATCATCGCGATCTCGTAACCACGAATCCGCCGCATTTCGGCTTCACTCTTGGCCGGCAAATTCTCGCCGTTAAACGAGATCCGATCGGCAGTTACCGTGGCGGTTCGGCCCAAAAGACGCATGATTGAAAGTGCCGTGACCGATTTGCCCGAACCCGATTCGCCGACGATTCCGAGCGTTTCGCCCGCCTCGAGTTTGAAAGAGAGACCGTTGACCGCCGTTACCGGACCATCTTCCGTCCGGAAGGTCGTCTTGAGATTCTCGACCTCGAGAAGCGGCAACGCGCCCTAGATTCCGGTAAGCGAGAGCACGAACGCGCTGGCCACAAAGACGACTGCTGCAACGCCGGTCCAGCGCTTGAGCAGCTCTTCGGCGCCGAGCCGTCCGCGATATGTCGACTCGACGCGGCCGCCAATCGAGCCGGTCAATCCCTCTTGCTTCGTCGTTTGAACCGCGAGCAAAAAGACCAGCGCGATTGCCGCGATGATGAAAATACCGGCGATGCCGTGCGTTAGCCACGGCGCGTGCAGCGAGAACCACGTCGTCGGAGCCGGCTGCGGAACGATCGGCGGCGCGACGGGGGCGGCCGGGGGCACGGCGCCGCGCGGCAACGCCGAGGCCGCGGCCGACGGTACGGCCTGGCCGGCGGCCGTAGCGACCATCAAGAGGGGGTTCATTGCGGCATCCTCTCTACGACCGCACCCGTCAAACCGCCTGCTACTGCATGACACCTCGGAGCGGAAGCGAAACAGGCGGGGTGCCCGAATCGCGGATGTACGGCGATCCGTTCGAGGCGATCGTTCCCATCAAGAAACGGGGCGTCTGGCGCGAACTGGCGCGCAGCCTCTCGACGATTTTCAACCCCTTTTTGACGGCGTTTGCGCTCTTCGTCATCCTCGCTCACATCGGGGCGAAGGATACGTTGGACTTTTGGCGCTTGCTCTTCGTCTCGACGTTTTTCGTTGCGATCGGTCCGATGCTGTACGTATTTTGGCTGAACGCGAGCGACCGAATCTCCGACCTCGACATGTCGGTGCGGGTCGAGCGCGAGATCGTCTTCACCGCCTTCGTGATCTTCGACGCTCTCGGAGCGGCAACGCTTTGGCTTATGCAGGCGCCCCGGCTGATGATCGCAGCGATGCTGGGCTATACGGTATCGACGCTGATCGTGCAATACATCACTCGCTACTGGAAGATCAGCACGCACGCGATCGGCATCACCGCTCCCCTCGCCGCCCTGACGCTGGTCTACGGCCGTCAGCCGCTGCCCTTCATGGTTTTGATCCCGATGGTCTGCTGGGCGCGCGTCTATCTCAGGGCGCATACGATCGCACAAGTCCTCGCCGGCGCCGCACTTGCAGTCGCGACGACTGCCTTCTTCTTCTCGCTCTTTCACGTCGGTCTGCTCTCCGCGGCGCCGACCCGATAATCTCCGTGGAGTTCGACGCGATCGTCATCGGCGCAGGCGCGGCCGGTCTATCGGCAGCGCGTACGCTGGCGGAGCATTCGCTGCGCGTTGCGGTCGTCGAGGCGCGCGACCGCATCGGCGGTCGTGCTCTTACGGTTCCGACGCCGCGCGCGTTGACCCCGGCCGAGCTCGGTGCGGAGTTCATCCACGGAACCGGCGAGCAGACGCTGCGGCTGCTGCGCGACGACG
>Ga0070731_10002183_pt1 | contig 19002 bp, 19 predicted proteins | sample Coa_R1_2_FD_66448 | JGI IMG/M metagenome (GOLD analysis project Ga0070731, IMG submission 66448) | Surface soil microbial communities from Centralia Pennsylvania, which are recovering from an underground coalmine fire - Coalmine... | ecosystem: Environmental > Terrestrial > Soil > Unclassified ... | reverse complement strand
GCGCGAACAAGTGCTCTCCTTCGTGGATGCGCTGCACCTGTTCAAGGTCGGCTATAGTTGGGCCGGAACGACGAGCCTGGCCGTTGCGTACACGATTTCGGGTAGGGAGCGTCCCGACTACGATCATCGACTCGTCCGGTTGAGTATTGGGTTGGAGTCGCCCCACGACCTCATCGCCGACATCGAGCAGGCGCTCACAACCTTATCCGACGAAGCGTCGTGACTTCAGGAGGATACTTGCGTGAAATCGTTCGGATTGCTTTTGGCCGCCCTTCTCATACTTAGTGGGCAAACGTCGCAGACCGCGTCCGGCGGCGCGGCAACAAAACGACATCTCGTCTATCAGTTCGGTTACAACACGGCCGTTGCAACCTCCGGGAACGGCACCGGAACTACGACGATCGATATCTCGGGACCGGCGGGAGACGGCGGCCTGCTGGTCAGCGCGAGCGATCATTGGTGGAACACCGTGCGCGCGCGCGCAACGAATACGTGCGAGCTCTACCGCAGTGGGAGCGTCAAATGCACGCAAGCCCCTAACGCCATCTCGCCGATTCAGTTGACGATCTTTCCGGTACTCGCGCACAGCTACTTCACGGGACTCAACGCAAGCGCCACGTCGAGTTGGACGCATAGGTTCACGCTCTATGCAGCGATAATTCCGGGGGCATCGGGTTTCGCGGGCCAGCCGACGAGCTGGGATTGCTCGTTTACGCTGCACGGCAAAGGGCCGATCAAGAACGCGGGACCGTACGTGCTGATCACCGGCAGCGGCAGCCTCGATCAGCAAGGTGGAACCTATCTCAAGGCCAAGTCAAAGATACGAATCGCGTACGACCCGGCCGCCCGAGTGCCCGGCATCATTCGCGAAGAACGCACGCACATTCCGTACCGCAGCGTGTACAGCAACGACGTCGTCGAAGTGAAGCTCACCCAGGATTCCGGGAGACATCATTGACGGTTCGCGCTGGTATCTTCGCGCTGCTTTGCCTAGTTTTGATTGGCGCGGCCTCACCCGCGCCGTCGCCGGCCGTCACGCCGTCGATCGAGCTGGCGCAGAGCCGGGTCGAGACGATGCTGCAGACCGGTCACGCCGATCCGGCTTGGTTTAGCCAATCGTTCCTCGATCAGGTTCCAGCGAGCAAGGTCGATGAAGTGATCGCGTCGCTGGTCAAGCAGCTCGGACCGTATCGGAGCATCGAGCTCACTCCGGATAAATTCGTCGCACACTTCGCAAAAGGCACCGACGACGTTCTCATCCATCTGGATGCCGATGCGAAAATCGACGGACTACTCTTTCGGCCGCCGGTCGTGACGTCGGGCTCGCTCGACGACGCCTTGCGAGCCTTTCGAGAACAGCCGGGGACGCTATCGTACGTCATCGCCGGTGAGAGCCGCTCCGAACGAGCGGCTCTCAATCCAAGTGCATCGCTGGCGGTCGCTTCGGCGTTTAAGCTCGCGGTGCTCAACGCATTACGCGATCAGATCGCGCTTCGGCGACGGCGTTGGAGCGAGGTCGTCCCGCTCGAGCAGCGTTGGAAGAGCGCGCCGAGCGGCGTTCTGCAGAAGTGGCCGGCTGGAACGCCGATTACGATCGCGACGTACGCCGCAGAGATGATCTCAATTAGCGACAACACCGCAGCCGATGCGCTCGCGAGCATCGTCGGCACCGGCGCATTACGGCCCTACGCTTTCGGCAACGATCCGTTTCTAACGACCCGCGAAGTGTTCGTGCTGCACTCCGATCCGAACGCCGATCTGCGCAGCGCCTATCTTGCCGCGACGACTCCGAGCGCGCAGTCGGCGATCGCCCAACGTGCCGCTAAGCGCGCGCTCCCGAGGTTTACCCAACTGCTTGGCACCCCGTTGCTCTCGATCGAGTGGCACTACAGCGTTCGCCAACTCTGCACGCTCATGGAGCGAGTCGCCGATCTCCCGCTCATGTCGATCAATCCGGGGGTTGCGGATCCCGCCGAATTCCGGCACGTCGCGTACAAGGGCGGCTCGGACACCGGCGTGCTGAACATGACGACCATGGTGACCACGCGGCGCGGCACGCGCATCTGTTTTTCGGCGACGATCAACGACGCGAAGCACGACATCGCGAATGCCGGCTTCGAAACGTCCTACTCGGCGGTGTTGGGGACACTGGCGCGATTCTAGTGCGAAGGAATCGTTAGCGTTCCTTCCGCGAACGATACGCATTCGCCGGCGATGCGTACGCGTTCGCCGCAATCCTCCACCCACAACTCGGCGCCGCGCGACGAAAGCTGCCGCGCAAAGAGCCGTGGCTTGCCAAGCACACCCGACCAATAGGGCGTCAGTACGCAGTGGGCCGATCCGGTTGCATAATCCTCATCAATGCCGTGCTTCGGAACGAAATAACGCGACACGAAGTCGCAATCGCCCTCGAACCCACGGGCCGTCACGATGAGCGCGGAAAACGGCAGCGCGGTGATCCCCGCAATGTCGGGGCGAAGATCGCGCACCTGCGCGGGGCTAGCGAGGACTGCCATCCCGCGCGCGCCGGGAGCCTCCCAAACTTCGGTGGGGAGAATCCCGATTGCGTCGGCGACCGCATCGTGCGCACGCTCCTCGTGTGGGCGCAGCACCGGAAACTCCAATGCGATTCGCTCGCCGTCGCGCTCGGCGTGTAACTTTCCGGAACGCGCCTCGAAATCTACCGTGCTGCGTCCAGCGTGAAGCCGGTGCAAGAGGACGTATCCGGTCGCAAGCGTGCCGTGTCCGCATAGTTCAAGCTCTCCGGCCGGCGCGAACCAGCGAATTTCGAAATGACCGTTGCGCGGCACGAAGAACGCGGTCGCCGGCAGATTCTGTTCTGCAGCCAAAGCCAGCAGCGTTGCGTCGTCGAGCCAGCGCTGAAGCGGGACGACGGTTGCGGGATTTCCACCGAACGCCTCGCGCGTAAACGCATCGACGTGATAAAAGGGAACTTTCAAGGCTCTTTACTGCACGGTGCTGACGGTCGCGCCGCTGGGATTCTGAAAGGAGCCCTTGCCGATGAGTTTGCGCGGTCTTCCGCCTTTGGGATAGGCCCAGAGCCCGGCATCGTGTTTTGCGCCGTTGGGCCCGTCGGGCGCAACGAGCGTCGTTCCGTCAATCCAAAACTGGGCTACGTCGATCGCGTCCTTTAGTTGCACGACGCGCCTCTGCGTCGCCTTTTTCCCTTGGATCGCAAAATCGTAGATCGCGGAGCTGCCGTCGCCGATAGCGAGGTATTGGCCGTCCCACTGCAAACCGCCCCAGGCTCCGAACTGCTGGTCGATCGCGATGCGATCGAATTTCGCAGCACCTTTGCGCAGTTCGATCAACACGAATTTGTACGTGTGGTCGAGCCCGTCGACGAAAAGATTCCCCTCGCGATCGTACGTGCAGAAGAGGTACGCTTGAACGTCGGGCGCATGGTAGACCTTCGGCGTGTCGGTATCCAGCGCGAAGATTGCGACGCTGCCCGTGTTGGAGGCCGACGTTCCGTAGCCCGTCGCCGCCAGCGCACCGCTCGTCGGATCGACGCTGCAATCCCACGGCAAGTAGCCCGGATCGCTGAACGTCGCAATCGGTTTCTCGCCGTCGTGTGCGAACTTTAAGATTTCTTCCGATTCGGTATTGGTGATATAGACGTTGCCCGATGCATCAGAACAATCGCGGACCGGCGAATTAAACCCCACGAGCGTTTGAAGCAGCGCGCCGCCCGGATAGGAATAGACGTAGACCTCGTCGGTCCCGACGTCGGTGATGTAGAGGAGGCTTTTAGCGTTGGAAGCGTGAGATTCGCCGGCGGCGCGCACTCCGCTCACAGCCCCGCCGACGAGCGCGGGGCCGCACCCCGCTAGGACGGCCGCAAGGAAACCGAGCATTGCCCAAAGCCGGAAGCTCATCCGAGCGGCTGATTCGGTGCAGACGGAGGCCAACCTGTGATTTTTGCGGTCGTCCCGCGACTAACCCGGTGTAATGAGTAGCGACGCCGCACAGCGCGCCTTCATCGATCGGATCGACCGTCACCGCGGGATTCTTTTTAAGGTCGCGGCCGCATACTGCCTGAATTTATCCGATCGAGAAGACTTGATTCAAGAAACGGTCGCGCAGCTCTGGCGTGCCTATCGTGCCTTCGACGGCCGCTCCAGCTTCTCGACGTGGATGTATAGGATTGCGTTGAACGTCGCGATCGGCTCCCTTCGAAAGGAGACCCGCAACCGGCGGACCGTCGGCCCCGCCGAAATGGCATTCCTGGAACAGATTCCCGAACCGCAGTCTGAAGAGGACGAGCGGCTCAGCCTGCTGCGCACCTTGATCGCGAATCTCCCGCCGCTAGATCGCGCACTCATGCTGCTCTACCTCGACGATTATGCATATGCCGAGATTGCGGCGATGCTCGGCATATCGGAGAGCAACGTTGGGACGAAAATAGCCCGCATCAAAGAGCGCTTCAGACGCCACGCGCAATTAATCGTGACTTAGTGAGGAGAGAAGAGATGGAGTCCGCCCTGAAATCACTTTGGGCTGAGAGTAATCGCCGCCTGGAGGCCAGCATGCGTCTCAATGCAGTTCTGCTCGAAAATAACCTGGGTACGGCCAAGACTTCGCTGAACCGTCTTATGCGCGAAGTCGTGTTCGAGCTCGCGATCGACGTTGCCGGAATCGTTCTGCTTGGAACATTTGCAGCGGCGCACGCGGCGCAGCTCCGATTCGTCATCCCGGCCGTAGCGCTCGATCTCTACGCCATCGCCCTCGTCGTTTTAGGCGGACGGCAACTCGCAGCGATTCGCAGCATTGATTACGGCCGCCCCGTTGCCGGCGTGCAGTCTCAACTCGAAGCGTTGCGGATTTTGCGCATACGCACGACGCAGTGGGCGTCGCTCTTCGCGCCATTGATGTGGGTGCCGCTGGCGATCGTGCTGCTGAAGGGCTTGGCCGGTGTCGACCTTTACGCTGCCGGCACGGGTTGGCTGCTCGCGAACGTGCTCTTTGGATTAGCGGTCATTCCAATCGCGATCTACGTCGCCCGACGATTCGAAGCTCGACTGCAGGATGCGGTGGCTTCACGAGATGCGATCCGTCGCTTTGAGGAGGCGCGACCGTAGAAGCTTATTCGTCGTCGACGGGTGCGCCGGACGGTTTTTGATGCTGGAAGAAGCTCTTCGAATGGCTCGATGGGACCTGCAAGAACGTGCGCGCCTGTTGCGTGAAGTCGAAGGAGTCAGAGATGCTGGTTGCGCGTGCATCGGTCGTTCCGAGGCTGCCTAAATTGAACGTCTGCTCGATAAATTTCAGAATGCTGCCGAACTCGTATGGCGTGTGCGAGATATAGCCCGGCTGGCTTGGATAGGCTTCGCGGGCGTACGGAGAGACGAGCAGGAACGGAACGCGGAATCCCAGCCCGCCCCAGTGATCCGTGAGCGGCGGCGGAACGTGATCGTAGAAACCGCCCCAGTCATCCCAGACGACGATGATTGCGCTGTTTGACCAATACTGACTCTCACCGACCGCGTTGACGACGCTTGCGACCCACGAGGGGCCAGTATCGCCGCCGGGGCCCGCAGGGTGGTCGGAGTTTTGGCGGTCCGGTACGACCCACGAAACGGCGGCAAGCTGCCCGTTCGTGATGTCGCCGAAGATGTTCGTCTCGGGCGATGAGATGTTTTGGTTCCACTCGGAACCCTCGCGCACGGCCTTGATGGCCTCGAACGCGTTCCAAAGCCTCCCCTCGCTGCCCTTCTGAATCGACGGAGTGTAATATTTCCACGAAACGGAGTTCGCGTCGAGCAGATCGCGCAGCGTCTCGTAAGTGAGGCACGGATAGGGTCCGTTGTGGAATAGCTGCAGCGTCGATCCAATGTACTTGAGCACGCTCGTCTTCGTGCCATGCGGAGCGTCGCATCCCCACGGCGTGTGGGTCGGCGTGTCGACGATGCTCGTCGTCTTCGCCTTATTGATGATCGTCGCGCCGGCAATCAAATCCTGATGGGCCGTAAAGCTGCCGCTCCCTTGCGTCTGGAACATTGCGTCACCGAGCACGTAATTTTCCGCCATAAACCAGTACGGCGTGATCATCTCCGGGTCGACGTATTGATAGGCCGCAGTCGTGTTGCCGTGGCAGAGGCCGCCCCCGAGACCAAAGCCGTCCATCTTGCCGCCGTCGAGCTGCTTTTGGAAGCCGCCTAGGTATCCGTGCGGAAAATCGCAGCCTTCTTTCAGCTTCACTTTCTGGAGCTGCACGTAGATGTCGCCACCGCTTTGCTGCTTCATCAAGCCTTGCGTGGCGCCGTTCGCCCCCGGAAATGTCGCGAAGAGATCGTCAAAGCTGCGGTTCTCTTGAATGATGACGACGATGTGCTGGATGTAGTTCGAGCTGCTCTTCTTATGCGAGACGCGTTCCGGAAGCGAGGAAGCAGCGGGCGTGCCGGAGCTGCCGCCGCACGAAGCGAGACCGACCGCAGCGGTCAAAAGGACTAGTGAAGCGGAAAGGCGCGGCAGCTCCAAAGCAACTCGAAGCTTTCAGGCACGCAGGTGCCGTTCCTCTCCGCCGTGCCGGCCGGCTGCGACCCTTATTCGCGGGAAACCGATAGCCGCGCTTGCAGCCGCTGCGAGCGCAAACAGCGCCGAGAGTACCATGGCGGCGCGAAAGCCGGCGAGATACGACGTTCCCGCGGTAACGAGCAAGCCCAGAAGCGCCACGCCGATGAGTCCCGCCGTTCGCGCTACCGCATTGTTGACGCCGGATGCAACGCCCGCATGCTCGACAGGAACGGAATTCATGACCGTGGTCGTCAACGGTGCGACGAAAAGCGCGCCGCCCAAGCCGAGAATGCTGGCTGCCGGAAAGAAGGTCGTCCAATAGGAACCGTCGCTGCCCGGAAGCGCGTATGCGATGAAGCCGGCGCCGGCAAGCAAGGCACCGAAGAGGAGCGGAACGCGGGCGCCGATTGTCGCAACCAGTCCGCCCGACCAGCGCGATGCGGCGACGAGTATGACCACAAACGGCAGCAGAGCCGCACCAGCCTCAGTCGGTGTGTAGTGGTGGACGTTAATGAGGACGAAGGGGACGAAGTACATGCTCCCGCCCAACGCGGCGTAGAGCAGAAACGTGTACACGTTTGCCATGCTGAAACTGCGCGACGCAAAGAGATCGCAACGCATCATCGGATCCGGTACGTGCCGCTCCCAGGCAATGAAAAGCCCGAGCACCACGAAACCTGCCGCGACGATCCCGAGCGGCGCTGCCGAGATGCGTCCGGCGTTCATAGCGATCAAACCGTAGACCACCAGACCGAGCCCCAGCGTGGCGAGCACGGCGCCGACCGCGTCGATTCGGCGATCGCTCGATTCGTCGCGGCTTTCCGGCACGCGCCTGGCCAGCATCACCACGACGGCTAACGCAATCGGAAGATTGATTAGGAAGACGTATCGCCACGAAAAATCCTGCGTCAGCCAGCCGCCGATGACGGGCCCGAGCGCGCTGGTCAGCGCGCTGAAGCCCGACCACAAGCCGATCGCGCGTCCGCGGCTCTGTTCGTCGTATGACGCGCTGAGCAGCGCCAAACTGCCCGGCGTGGAGAGCGCGCCGCCCACGCCCTGCACGCAGCGGGCCGCGATCAAAATGCCGATGTTCGGCGCGAGCGCACAGCCCAGCGACGCGATCGCGAAGATGACGATGCCGATCGCGAAGATCCTCCGGCGCCCGTAAATATCGCCGAGCGCTCCACCCAAGAGAATCAGCGCGGAGAGAAAGAGCGCGTAGCCTTCGATCACCCACTGCGTCTGACCGGTCGTCGTGTGCAGCTCGCGCTGCATGACCGGAAGCGAAACATTGACGGCCGTGCTGTCGATGAAGGTCATCGATGAGCCCAAAATCGCCGCGACGAGTACCCACGGCACCTTCACGCTCCCGCCGTTCCCGATAGCCCCCAATGTGTCATGCTGCTTGCCTCGAAGGACATTCCAATGGCCATCCTCGATCGTCCGTTGCGCGCCGTCATCCTAGCGGCGGCGGAGAGCGCGGCCGTACGGCGCGTCGTCACGCGTTACGCCATGCGGCTTGGCGCGCGGCGTTTCGTTGCTGGGGAGACCGCCGAACAGTTCATGGCGGCGGCGGCGGTAGCCAACGCGCAAGGCTTTGCAGTCGCCGCAACGATTTTGGGCGAAAGCGTCCGGGATCGCGACGAGACCCTGGCGATTACGCGCCGGTATTGCGCGTTATTGCGCGCGTTCGCCGACGAGGGTCTCGACGCCAACGTCGCGTTCAAGCTGACGCATGTCGGACTCGACATCGATCCAGGCTTGGCGCTCGCGAACGCCGCGCAAATTGCGAGCGCGGCCGCCGAGGGCGGACGTACGGTGCGCATGGACATGGAACAGTCACGGTACGTCGATCGAACCCTGAAGATCTTTCGCAGCCTTCGGGAGCGCTACGATAACGTCGGCCTCGTTCTTCAGTCGTATCTGTATCGCAGTTCCGCGGATCTGACCGCGATGCTGCCGCTAGCGCCGAACGTTCGAATCGTCAAGGGCGCGTATCTCGAACCGGCGAGCGTCGCCTATCCGCATAAGCGCGACGTCGACGCGAACTACGTCAGGCTGCTGGAGACTGCACTCTCGCACGCCGGCTACACGGCAGTGGCCACGCACGATCCGGCGCTGATCGCGCATGCGGCCGAGTTCGCCGCGGTCCGCGGCCTGCCCAAGCGCGACCGCTTCGAGTTCCAAATGCTCTACGGTATCGCGACGGGTCTCGCGCGAACGCTGCTCGAACGCGGCTACCGCGTGCGGTTGTCGATACCGTTCGGTGAATACTGGTTTCCGTACTTGATGCGGCGTCTCGCCGAACGTCCCGCAAACCTCGCATTCTTCCTCAAAGGGGCATTCCTTAAGGTGTCATCCTGAGCGGAGTCGAAGGAGGCATCTACGCGGCGGTACTGACGCCGGTCGACGAAGGGTTTGCGCCCGATGCGTCGCGCGCATTGCCGTATTATCGCGATCTTTTGGTGCGCGGATGCGACGGTCTTAACCTGCTGGGAACAAGCGGCGAAGCGATGTCGTTCAGCGCGAAGCAGCGCGCCGATTTCATGGAAGCGATGGCGTCGAGCGGGCTTCCTATGAAGCGCATGATGGTGGGCACCGGTGCGGCGTCGCTCGGCGATGCCGTGACGCTGACCAAGACCGCGTTTGGCTGCGGCTTCGCGGCGGCGCTGATCATGCCGCCGTTCTTTTTCCGCGACGCCGGCGACGACGGGATCCTCAGCTTCTTCGCGGCGCTCTTCGCCCGAACGGATCCGCCGCGTAACGGCGTGCTTCTCTACAACTTTCCGCGCATGAGCGGCATTGCGTTCCGGCCGCCGCTGGTGGCACGGCTGCTCACCGAGTTTCCGGAGACGATCGGGGGGATGAAAGACAGCTCTAACGATGCGGATTTGCAGCGTGAAGTTCTCACCGCGCATCCCGGCCTGGCCGTTTTCCCTGGCTCGGAGCGCGACTTGCTCGCGGCAATGCGGCGCGGCGATGCGGGATGCATCTCCGGCAGCGTCGCGCTATGGCCGGAGCTCGCGCAGGCGGTCTTTCGGGACGGGGAGGAAGAGCCGGGACAGCGGCTCGCGGAACTGCGAGCGGCGCTCGACGGCGTACCGTTTATCCCGGCCGTGCGATATCTCACGGCACGGCAACGCGACGAACCCGAATGGGAACGCGCGATGCCGCCGCAGCGCGCGTTAACGCCGGAGGAACGGCGAGCGCTTCGATCCGAGCGAGAAGGCGGTTAGGTTGCCATTGAGATCGGAACAGTAAACCGCGCCGTCGACAACGATCGGGCTCTGCCAATGCACGGGCCCGAACGGTTTGCTCGATCCGTACATCGAGCTGTTCCAAAGAACGCTGCCGTTGCTCGCATTGAGCGCGACGATTGCGCCGTCATACGCGACAAAGACGATGCCGTTGGCAACGACCGGCGTCGTGCCTTCACCATTGGTCTGTGCCGGACTCGCCTGCCAGATCTGCACGAGCTGGCTGAGCCCCGAGCTATTGGTTTTTAGTTTGTAACCGATTGCGACGTACGAGAATCCCAAATAGACCCACGCGTTACCGGACGCGTCGCTCGCGACGGCGGGCGACGAGAAGAGCCCTTGCGGCAAGTCGATGAGCTGAAGCTCGTTGCCGACGCCCGGAAGTGCGGCACGGTTCACCAGCTTGAGTATCGCGTCCTTTCCGCCTTGAACCAGCATTAACGGCGTTTGACTCTGGGATTGCGTGGGCAGCATCGCCGGCGACGTGCTGCCAAGATCGACATCGCCACGCTCCAACTGATCGTAATCGGTGGGCGTATAGTTACCGTTGAACGTCAACAGATCGGCGCTGAGCGATACGACCGAATCGCCATAGTCGTGCCCGCCGCTGTTCGCATCGAAATCGCCATTGCCGGTGGCAGCGTAGACGCGCCCGTTCATGGACGTGTCGGGGTCGACCACCGCTCCGCCGCGCGCCCAAATGCCTGAGCGCTGCTGGGTGCAGCCTCCCCCGTCGAGCAAACGATGCTTCTGGCTGCAGAGCGAATTAAAAACGGTTCGCTTGCCGGTGCTGAGATTGACGGCGACGACGTGCCCGTCGTACGGCGTCCCGTCGCCGTCGTAACCGGAGATCGTCGCGTAGAGATAACCGTTGGCGACGTTGAGGGGCGATTCGACGGCTTCGGTGCCGGGAATGCGCGTGATGCGCGCGGGAAATCCCTTGCCATGAATTTCGTGGCCGTTCGAAGCGTTGAGCTTGTGGACCATGCCGTCGAGACCGGCGGCATAGATCGCCTTACCCGACGGGTCTTCGGCGGGTGTCGAGTGCGTGTAGTTCGACCCGTGCGACGAAAAACGCCAAACGATCTTTCCCGACGCTGCATCGATGCCGAGCGTTTGACCGTTCAACGTCGTCTGGTAGAGCATCGCGTGCCGCGAGTGCCCAACCCGCACGCGCTCGATAAAAATCGGCGTCGAATCCGCGGTTGAACCAAGCGAGATCTGCCAGTGCTCCCGCAGGCGATGGACGTTGCTCACCGTTAGCGTCGTTTCTGCCGTATTGAAGCTGCTGCGCGCCGAATCGAATCCGAAGACCGGCCAATCCACGGCGCGCGCCGCAGACGTATGAAGAAGAACGGAGAGGACGACGCAGGCGGCCGCAAGCGATTTGGTCATGGTGGCAGGTTGGCGGACGGTTCGTTCGGCCCTGCGGATTCTCACGAGGACTTCGGGCGACGAAACTTCAAGCTGGCGCTATGCAGGTCCGGCCGCGCATTCCCGACACGCAGCAGCGCCGGGCGCTCGAAAAGCGGCGCAGCATTCGCGAGATCGTCTTCGGAATGCAGGACGGGATTCTCACGACGCTTGGAATTATCACCGGCGTCGGGGTCGCCGAAGGAGATCGTGCCGCAGTCTTCATCAGTGGTTTTCTGGCGCTGCTTGCCGGCGCGCTTTCGATGGGTGTCGGCGAGTACCTGGGGCGAAAGTCGGAGCGCGAAGTCGTTCAGGCGACGATCGATTTGGAGCGGCGCGAGATGGCCGACGATCCGCAGGGCGAATTCAGCGAGCAGGTCGCGTTTTACAAGCTCAAAGGCTTTAGCTCCGAAGAGGCGGAGATGATCGTGCGCCGCCTGACGCAGCACCCTGAAATCTTTCTCTACGAAATGGTGCGCGACGAGTTCGGCATCGATCCGCGCGAGGTCGAAGAGAGCGGCCTGCGCGCGGCGTTTTCGATGGCCGTCTCGTTCGCGCTAGGTTCGCTGTTGCCGATCGTCGCGTTTATCCTTCCGCTCTCGATCGGCGCGTCCACGCTGGTGTCGCTGCTCTTTGCGCTGACCGGCCTCTTCGCGGTCGGATACTACGCGGGAACGCTCAGCGAGCGCAGCCCACTGGGCAAGGGCGCCGAAGTCGTGCTCTACGGCTGCGGCGTTTTCGCCGTCTCGTACCTCGTCGGGCACTTCATTCCGCCGCTCTTCGGCCACGCGCCCGTCCCCCTCGGCGGCTAGTGCCAGTCGCGCACGCGCTCTTCGCCGGGTTCGCGCAGGCGGCGGCGTTTTTCTGGGACAGCCTCTTCGGTTTGATCTTCGGCTTTCTTATTTCGGCAATCGTTCAAGTGATGCTCGCGCCCACGACGATGGAGCGGTATCTCGGCCGGGGGCTCAAAGGTTTGCTCTACGGAACGGCCTTCGGAATCATCTCGTCCGCCTGCTCGTATGGTGCAGCCGCGGCGGCACGCGGCTTCTACCGCAACGGCGGCGACGCGCGCTCGGTCTTCGCCTTTCTCATCTCCTCGACCAACATGAACGTCGCGATCGTCATTCTGTTTTGGTCGCTGTTAGGGTGGAAGTTTGCCTTTTCCGAATTTTTCGGCGGGGCTATTATTATTACGATCGTGACGGTGGGGCTTTCGCTGTGGTTCCGCGGCGATGCGCTGCAGCGGCTGCAGCGAAGCTACGTGCAATCCGGTGCTGTGGAGAGCGAGGATGCCTGCGAGCATCACGACCACACCGCGCGCGCAGCGCGTCACGACTGGAGTACGGTAGCGTCAACGGCGTTGGCCGACGTACGCATGTTGCGCACGGAGCTGATCGTCGGTTACCTGATCGCCGGCTTTGCGGCCGCGCTCATACCGCCGGGATGGCTTGCGAGTGCGCTGCAGGCCGTGGGCGCCGTTCCGTTCGCCGGATACGTGCTGCTGCTCGCCACCGGTTTGGCAATCGCAATCGTTACCTTCGTTTGCTCGATGGGAAACGTCCCAATTGCGCGGTTTCTCGCAAACGCCGGCATTCCGCTGGGTGCCAACACCGCGTTCATCTACGGCGACCTTCTGATTCTACCGTTGATCGCCATCTACAGAAAATCGTTTCCATCGCAAATCGTAACGGCATTCATCGTTTTGTTTACCATTGGCGCTCTGTTTGCCGGTGCAGTAATGGAGAGGGTGATCGGTAGCACGCCGGGCGGCGTTGCAATGGGTTCCATGGCAATCAACGATCGCCTTACGCTCGTACTAAACGTAATCGCAATTGCAGCCGTGCTCGTGGTTGCAATCGCTTCGCGCAGAAGCCGCTCTAATGTTTCGCTAATATTACGCCGTTAATTGCGAATAAGTTCGGCGACAATATGAACATGTTACATTTAGTGATGCTCGCAGCAATGGCAGGCGGAACAGCAGTAACGCACATGCGGCCAATGGGATCACCGTCGCACAGGGCGGCCGTCCGCGATCCCATCAGACCGAATCCGCGGCCCGCGCCGCATTCAGCAGGCACGCGACGGCAACCGCCTCCGCGAATGCAGCCGATCAAGCCGGTGCCGGTCCATCCTGGCGGCCCGGGCGGCTAGAGACTAGCACACACAACAAAATCTACTACTAACATTCGCGCCTCGGCGTAGCGAGAAAAGAAGCTCGCCGGGGCGCGTCACTTTATGGAAAAACCGAGCGTTATCTTGGCGTGAACGCTTTGCGAGCTGCGGCGGCCGGCGCGGCGCTCGCCATTTTTGTCGCTGCATCGCCCGGCGATCTAGGCGGCACGCTGAAATCAACGGCCGCATCGTACTATCGTCATGCCGGACAAGTTGCAAGCGTAACGGGCGCCGACACGGCGATGGATTATTACGATCGTCTGCTCGACGACGCGGCGTTGCTCGCCGAGCGCGCGCCCGATCGTTACCCGCCGGAACTGTGGCAAACCACCGCGCGCGCGGCATCGCAGCTCGATTTAAGCCTCGCCGTACAGTTGTTGCAGCGCTCGTACCAACCGATGGCTGCAATCCGCGGACTTGGCGAGACGCTCGTGCGTTCCAGCAAAGACGGCACGATGCAACCCGTCGCCGTGTACGTTCCGACAACGTACACGGCCGGCAAACCCGCGCCGCTGATCGTTTTCTTGCACGGTCATCAGCAAGCCGAGTCGCATCTGCTTGCGCCAGAGTATCTTCAGAAGCTTGCCGAGAATACCGGCACGATCGTCGTTGCGCCCTACGGGCGTGGCGCCTACGATTATCGGGGCGCCGAAAACGACATCAACGACACCTATCAAGCCGCCGCCCGCGCCTTCACGATCGATGCGCGCAAAAGCTATCTGGCCGGATATTCGATGGGCGGTTTCTCGGCCTTTCGCATCGCGCCGCTGCATCCGGCCTATTGGACGGCAATTTTGTCGATCGCGGGATCGCTGCTCCAATCCCGGTCCGGCCCATTGCTCTCCGCGATGCGGGAGAACGTGCGCTACTACATCGTGACCGGTTCACACGACGATAACGTCCCGACGCTGTGGCCGACGGCGACCGCGATTTTCTTGCGCGACGTGGGCCGGCCGGTTTCGTTCTACTCGCAGGCCGACGGAACGCATGCGCTCTTCACGCTGCAGCCGGCACTGACGCAAGCCTGGAACGATATGGAACGCGGAGTCGTTCGCTCGCCCTCCGGCTTGACCGGGCCGCCGAACTTACCCGAAGCGATCCCGTAGGCAAAGCTCGCGGGGATAAATCCGCGCGGGACCCTGCTACGTTTGGTATGGAAGTGCGAAACGCCAATACCAGCGAAGAACGCCCGTGTGGAAGACGCAGGCCGGCTCATGGAACGAGTGCGGGCCCGTGACGCCGGGGCCTTCGAGGCGCTCTACGACCAGTATCATCGCCTCGTCTACGGCGTGGCTTTTCGCGTGCTTTCCGATGCCGGCGCGGCGGAAGACGTGACGCAAGCGGTCTTCCTCAAGGTTTGGAGCGATCCCGGAGCTTTTCGCGACGGTAACTTTGGAGCGTGGGTCGCAAGGATCGCCCGCAACCGCGCATACGATATCGTGCGCAGCCGTGCGCTCCACCCGCAGAACGAACTTCCCGAATCGTTGCCGTTGCAAGACGCCGTAGAAGAGACGGCGTTTGCACATATTGACGGCGAGCGCGTTCGTCTTGCGCTGGCGCAGCTGCCGGCGGAGCAGCGCGAGCCGATCGAGATGGGATTCTTTGGCGGCGTGACGCAGGAACAGATCGCACGCAGCACGGGATTGCCGCTCGGAACCATCAAGACCCGGATTCGCAGCGGCTTGCGGCGGCTACGGGCCGCATTGCAAGAAACGGTGGCGGTATGACGTCGCACGACGAGCTGCTCGACAACGTCGCAGCGTACGCGCTCGGCGTCTTGTCGCCGGTGGAAGCGGCGGCTGTGGAATCGCACCTGCAAACGTGCGAGCAATGTCGCGCCGAATACGAGTATTTGCGTCCCGCCGTTACCGCGGTGGCCTACTCAGCCGAAGCCTGCCGCGACGAGAGTTCCGGCGGCGTCGCCGCGAGCCCGCTGCTCAAGGCGCGCATCATGCGCCGCGTCCGCACGGAGGCCGCAGCTGCGCGGCCGGCGCGCCGCTCGCTGGGAACGGGATACGCGGTCGCCGCTGCGTGTCTGGCAATTGCCATCTTTGCGGCGCTCGCTGCGTTCTCGCTCAACCGGCGGCTGCATCAGGAACTCGCGCAGAGCGCGCTTCAATCGCAGACCATCGCCGATCTCACCTCGCCGGAGTCGGCGCACTATCGCTTTGCGCGCGGCGAGGTCGTTACGCATGCGGATCGGCTCTACCTCACGATGCACGGCCTTGCGACACCGCCGGCGGGCCGAGTCTACCAAGCGTGGACGCTCGAGAAAGGCGCCGCGCGCGTGGCGCCGTCCTCAACGTTTGTGCCGGCGAACGGCGGCGCGGCAGTTTTGCGGCTGCCTGAGTCTGCGACAAACGTCGTCGCGGTTGCGGTTAGCGTCGAGCCGGAGGGCGGCTCGCAGCAGCCGACCACAAAGCCGATCGCCCTCGTCAAAATTTAAATCCAAACTCACACGGAGCCCGTTCTTTCCGAGACTCGTTATTTTGCAGAGCTTCGGCTCGGAAAGGATATTCATGAAAAACCTGACTGCGACCGCCGCTCTTGCGGTCGCTCTCGCTTCGGCCGGCACCGCGACGGCATGGGCGAAGTTGATGCCCAATGTTGTCAACGAGCCAACGCGGTTCTCGGGATCCTGCTGCGTCTACACCGGCGCACCGGCACTGGCCGTTACACTGTCGATGGTCGAGGCCGGCGGAGGACCGAGTAACTTCAGCACCGTTGCGCTGCTCAAGACGTTGACCGGCTCGCTCTTCGATGCCGAAGTCGCAAAGCTGACGAGAGAGTATGGTAAAGCACAGGTGGCGCAGTTTTTGAAAACGTTCGACTTCGTCGTTACGGACTCGCTCAAGATCGTCAACGAAAAGAAGATCGCCCTTCCGAGTCAACCGAATCCGGATCCGAAGGACGGCAAGGCGCTTGCGACTGCGCTATGGCAAGCGGGACAGTCCGGTGAGGGCTTCAACGTTGAAGTCATGCTCGATCGCGCCGTTTCGCATCCGACCCACGTTCAAGTGATGAAGGATATCGATGCTAAATTCGGTCTCGCAGCCGATGCGCAATATCACGCGATCCTCACGACCGCAATGAAGGATCTGGCTGCAGCATATCGTCTAAGCACAAACGGCATGTAAGAACGCACGGGAGGGCGGAACGGCGCAGAGCGCCGAATCGGCGCAGCATGCTACGATATCGTATGACCGTTGCCGCCCTCGCCGCGGCCGTTTCGATTCTCCCATTCGCGATCGCGGCTGCACCGGCGGGATTGGCGTACGACTCAATTCTCAAATTCTCGATGAACGGCGATGCATCGTCGCAACAGCCGGGCGATTTTGATAAGGATTTTGCGGCGGCTGCCGCCGTCCAGGGGCCCGACTTAGGCGGCGGGGGCGGCCTCTTCGCCCAGATCCACCAGGCGGAAGCACGGGCCAAAGAGATGCAGCAACTGATGCAGACCGGCTTCGCCGAGCGGCATTACGTGGCCGGTGCGAAAGAGCGGACCGATAATCTGAGCATGCAGACGGCGACGATCGTCGACTGCGCGGCACGCACGATCACTCGGCTCGATCTGCGTCACAAAACCTACAAGACGGAATCGATGGATCAGCCCTCCACATCGTCAGGCGGAGGAAGCGGGTCATCGGGCGCGCCGACGCGAGATGACGACATGCGCGTGGCGATCAAGGTGAGCAATACCGCGCTTGGATCGCGCGATGTGGGCGGTCAACCCTCCAGCGGCTATCGCTCCGATATGACAATCACCGAAACGAGCAATTCGGGAGAATCGCAGACTCAGAACGGCAACATGGTCGCCTATTATTCGAGCTATGCAAACCCGGCAGCGAACTGCTCGCGCATGGGCGCGCCGAGCGGGCCGAACGGGCAGATGGGAACTGCGATGATGGGTAACTTCGTGCAACTCATGCGTGCCCTCGCCTCGTCGGGAATGGATCGGCGCTTTACGATAAGCCAGAGCGGGCCTCCGCTACCGCTCGGCAAGCTCGCGATGTTTAGCGCAGCAACCTTCACGGGTGGTCGCGGCTCGGGCATGACGCTCGTAACCGAACGCGGCAACGTGCGTTCGATTTCTGCGAGCGACCCGGTCTTCGGCATTCCGTCGGACTTCACGCAGCAGCAATAATCTGCAAGCACTCCGATCGGTGCTTCAGCGATGCGGTCGGAGCGGCGATGGGATACTACATAAGGGGTCAGGCAGTCCGGTTTGGAGATGCGCGGCGGTGATTTCGATAGTAGATTTCTACCAAAGCAGCTCATCAAGGGAGTCGTGAAGGATGACCGCTTCACGCTCCAGGTACTGCCTGTTCATTGCGGCGGTTTCTATGTACGTTAGGAACAACTTTTCTACGGGAAATGTCCTTTTGAGTAGATACGAATGTTTCGCGCGCTCATTAGAGACGAATGCCTCAGCTACTTCTTTCGAAAAACTCCATGAGGAGAAGAATCGATGTGAATGTGCCTGCCAGTCGCCTTCCGCTGCCATACCGCGAAACAAAGTGACCTCCCGCAAGCCAAACGAGCTAAACAGAGCCCGAACAAAAGCTAAACGGTGAATGATATACTCTTGCCGCAGTTGCTTGTCGCCTTGTCCGGAGAAGATATGCGCTGTCCGAGGAATCGTGCCCCTGAACTCTTTCAGCCCGAGCTCTGCGCATGCGATCTGCAACCCTTTTATCCATTCGCCGGAAAACGGATTCAAAACATAAATCCTCGAGGTCAGCCTTTCCGGTTCACCTAGTCCGAAAGATTCCATATACGCCGTCAGGCAATTCGCAATCGCCTGAGTTTGCTCGAATGAAAGCGAGTCAGGGGAGACGGCAGATGGAATAGAACGTGAATTTTCCGACAACCAAGCAAAGACAGACTCTTCCGTCTGAGAGATCCGATCCTTAGTTTCGGATTGTCTTTGTTGTTGAACAGGAATACAGAGCGGTTGATTGAGCGTCTCAATTTGCTCTTCGAGAATCGTTACCTGATCTGGGGAGAGCTCGGAAGAATCCAGCTCAAACTGATAGCGAGTGACGTGTTCGAGTGGAACGTCCCAGTATTCGCCTTTGTCTTCGAAAGCGGAGATTCTCCATCGGAAAAACCCCTCATGGGACACCGCCTCTATCACTCCAGGAGTACGGCGAGCATCCATCAAGCGGCATCGATTGCCCGCACAGAGAAATTTTAGATGACCAGATTGGAACTCCGAATCCGGCCGCATGTTGTCGTCAAACTGGTGCAAGCGTGGCCAACGCATAACCGCTGATCGCGTAGTGGTTAATACTCCTCATTGCCAACCGAAAACGACGAGACCGTCACCCGTCGCAGTATGCCAGCCGCGCCACATGCGTGACTTGATGGCGTCGGGCTCGACGTATGATGATCCGCCACCACCACCGCCGCCGGATTGGAATATCTCTCCACCGCCTCCACCACCGCCGCCATAGTACCCGCCGCCGCCGCCGCCGCCGGAACCGCCGGCGTATCTGCAGATGGGACTGCGGCCGCCGCGCCCCCCGATGCCCAAAGCTCCGGGCTTGCCACGCCGTCCGTTATCGCACGGGTGGCCACGCTCGCCGGTACCGCCCTTTCCGCCTCGACGCTGGCTGCCGCC
>Ga0070731_10002182_pt1 | contig 19006 bp, 14 predicted proteins | sample Coa_R1_2_FD_66448 | JGI IMG/M metagenome (GOLD analysis project Ga0070731, IMG submission 66448) | Surface soil microbial communities from Centralia Pennsylvania, which are recovering from an underground coalmine fire - Coalmine... | ecosystem: Environmental > Terrestrial > Soil > Unclassified ... | reverse complement strand
TGACCATTCGACCCAAGCAGGTTCGCTTGCGCCTGGATCCAGCTTCTTACGCGGAGCTGCGACGCCAGGTACTTCAACGCGATGGCTGGCGCTGTCAGTCCTGCGGCGGCATGGCCAACCTCGAGGTTCACCACCAACAGTTTCGCAGTCACCTCGGATCCGACAATGAAGACAACCTGATCACGCTCTGCACGATTTGTCATCGTTCCATTCATGTGGAGCGACCATAGGAACGGCATAGTTGACGTAAATAGGCGTTTAGACGGCTTGGCACGACCGCCGTCCCTGCCGAAAAGTCGACTCTCCGCCCAGTTTCAATGCAGCGATATATTGCAGCCATCTGCGGGTTGACTCGCGCCCGAACATCGAGCACTTCGGTCATTACGCGAACGGAGTCGCCTGGGCTACAATCGAAGAACATTTTCTCTCGCGAGCGGGATGGAGACCCTGCCGCTGAGTTTCCGAAACGAGACATCCGTAAATGACTTCGAAGAACCCTAACTGCAGATCAAATTCCTATACACATAGGCAGATTTCAAGAGTTGATTGTGGCGACCGCTTCTACTAGTACTGCTGAAAGCTCGCTGGCTCCCGAACGCGCAACTCCCGTCAGCCATACACCCGCGCGTGTGTTCGAACTCGACGGTTTTCGCGCATTCGCTGTCCTCATGGTGTTCATTCATCATCTGTTTTACGGCTGGCCGACGCCGGCACTGTCCTCCGTTCCGCGCGTCCTGCGTGCAGCCATCTCAAGAGGCTGGCTGGGAGTCGACCTCTTCTTTGTGCTGTCCGGATTTCTCATCACAGGCATTCTGATCGATTCCCGGGAAGGCGAGCACTATTTCCGCAATTTCTACACGCGTCGTGTGCTGCGGATTGTCCCGCTGTATTTGACTTGCATCCTGATCATGTTTTTTGAGTACCGCGGTTTCAACGCATTTTTTGGCTTGTCGCTGATTTACCTGGCCAACTTTACTTATGCTTTCCACGTCCGGACTCCACACGGGCCGGGAGTATTTTGGTCGCTCGCTGTCGAAGAGCACTTTTACCTCGTTTGGCCGCTGGTGGTGCGATTGCTGAACCGAGCCTCGTTATTCGTGTTCGCTCTCGTGCTGGTAGTTGGCACGCCGATCCTGCGGGGCTTCTGCGCTCAACATGGCTGGAATCCGGAGCTCCAAATCTATCCCTATTCGTTCTTCCGATTCGACGGACTTGCCCTCGGCGCATTGCTCGCGATATGGGTACGATCGCGCTATTACTCGCGGTCTTCGGCATGGAAGTTGGCGGGACTGCTGATCGGCGCGTCTTGCCTCATTCTTGTCATGGGATTGCCGTTCGGCATCACCGGCGCGAAAACGGTAGCGGGAACTGCGTTCCATTATTCTCAGGCGGAATTTGTGTTTGCCGGATTCATGGCGCTCGCCCTCGCCTATCGCGGAAGCCGGGCCACTGCGTTCCTGCGGACCACGCCTCTACGCATCACCGCCGATCTGAGCTATTGCATTTATTTGATTCATCTCTCGATCGGGGATTTCTATTACCGCGTGTTGCGCTGGCTGCATTTCAACGATGTCGCCCATTTCGGCGCCAAAGGATCACTGGGTGCGCGCATCCTCGTAATTACAATTGCAACCTTCGGCCTGGCGGCACTTTCCAAGAAATTTCTCGAGGATCCATTCTTGCGTCTGAAAAGTTACTTCTAGAAGCGCTGGCCCTGGCATCCGCTATGCAGAGTTTGCTTCAAGGCCTAGTTCTACGGGCGTGGCTCGTAGGACCCCGTGCTTGGGAATGGATGAATCGGCGCCGAAGATTCCGAACACCAGATTCATGCCCCATCGTTCGAGGTCTATCTGCTGCAAACATCGTCGTTCGGCGATGTCATAGAGAGCGATGTGGGTTGGCATTTCGCGGACACCATCTTTAAACCGCCGCTTTACCCACAGAAGATTCTCACGGAATTTTGTCTTGCGAACGCGCGTGAATCCGACCCAGATCCTTCTCTCATCAAGAGGCAAAATGCCGCGGCACCACCCCAGCAATGTTGGTTCTCCTGGATGGAAAGTATTTAAGTCAAAGATGCTCTCCACCTGAAGCGACCTCGGGTCAACGACAACGACCCTACCATCGACCGTCGTGAAATAGAGACGCTCGTTGAAGAGGAGTCCATCATGGACGCGCTCCACAGCGATATCGATGCGGTTGCCGGGGCGACTGAGGCAGATGGCATCGCGCTGATGACACCGCGTTACCCAAACCTCCCGCCCCAACTCGAAAACATAATTGGGATGCGAGAGATGCGGTTTCGTCGTTTCCACCTTGCGATAGTCGATCTGCTGCGAAAAGCGAGCCCATGGGGCTTCCCCCAATGTGCTCCATTCTTCGATGACATTGCCCGCGCGATCGAACCTCAACACCATATCCAGTCCAGTACTCACCGCCAAAAGAGTTCCATCGCTGGACGGCGTCACATGGTGAACATCATTGAAGCAAGGAAGAGAAACGTATCCAACCCGCTGCATGCTTGGAAGTTCAAAGAGCAGAACTTCCGTATTGGTGCAGATGTAAAGGATGTTGTCGACGACCGTGCCTGATTTGAAAGCACAGGAAGAAATGGAACTGGCACGGGCATGAGCCGGAGTCTGGTAGTTGACGACGGGCTCTGCCTGATGGGTATGTGTATCCACGAAGCAGATCAGAGCATTATCGTATAAGTTGTACTCTTCCTCCCGTTTGATGAGCAGTTCCCGTTGACGTGCGCCGGACAAATAAAGATGATCCATAGGTCCCCATATTGACGACAGTGACAAAATCGTCGCTTGATATGTTTTAAATGGGGAGTCTTTCGACAGTATGAAAATGAAATTAAATTTCCGTTACAGGCGGGATCCCACGATCGCGATGACTATTGCAGATGTAGCGGGACGTTGACTGAAGCCGTTGGTCCCTGGATGTTGCGCAGTCTGAATCTATCTGCTTGCCGACACCGCTCGCGCAGTTTGAAGTTTTTCGGAGTTTCCGATCAGCCAGCGGCTGCGCGATAGAAAACGATAGCGAATCAATGTCCAGATGGCCATCCACCCGTCGGCGTGGCGGATTTTCTTTCCTTCCAATGCAGAGCGAGGATGGTAAGTAATCGGAACTTCGTCGATTTTTTCGCGTAGCCTGCAGAGTTTCGCGGTTACTTCCGGACAGAACTCAAAACGCTGACATTCCAACTTGATGCGGTTTAGCACCGAGCGCCGAAAAACTTTGTAGCAGGTGGCCTCATCATGAAGGCGAGTGCCATAAAACAGGTTGGTAAGGTGCGTGAGAAGCTTCGCTCCCAAAAAAAAGCGCAGGCCGCGTTCCGGGCGATCAGGACGAACGCCATAGACAACATTCGTTCTTCCGCTCTGCAAAGGCTCAAGGAGAGCCGGATAATCTTGCGGGTCATATTCCAAGTCAGAATCCTGGATGAGGACATATTCTCCCCGGGCATAATTTAGCGCCGTCCGGATCGAAGCCCCCTTCCCGCAATTTTTCTCGTGGAAGATGACCGTCACATCATTTCGCGGTGACATCGCGCGTAGTTTCTCGCGCGTCCCGTCTGTGGAGCCGTCGTCGACGATGATGATCTCTTTTTGTACCGGTGAAGCGAGGACCGCCTGCAGCAACTCTTCCAGATGGGAAACCTCGTTGTAGACAGGAACAATCACGGACACGCAGCCGGTCCAGCGATCGGCGGTCGCTGTATCAGAAGGCTGGGGTAGGGTTTGCGCAAAAGTCACTGGGAGGCTCTTTTCCAAGCATACCCATGATCGATGAAATAGAAAAGACCGGGATCAGGCTGGGAATGACCGGGTGATCCGACCACCCGGAAAATACGGTTCTTCCCACCGCAAACTTTTGCACATAAAGCGGAGACCACGAGCAGTAACAGCGCTGATCCGCAAGTTAATCCTTTATCTCTATCAACTTACAAGACATGAAGAAAGCCACTGCGGCATGGCACTTGCGTGCAGTGAGAGCAGGCATATCCAGGGTGGTAGACTGAAAACAGTGATCTTTGAGCCACAACGAGATTGTTGTCTCGTAAGTTTGTCCTCCCCGAAATAGCAGTCCGGAAATTTATTTGGAATCTTCCGCGAGAACAGAATTTTCATGTATGCACTTCAAATTACGAACCTGGGAGGTTCACGCGCTTGTCTGCTTCGACTAGTCATTTGATTGCCCCGCACGGCGGCGAACTCATTCAACTCCTTACAACACCGGAAAAGGCCGCAGAACTGAAGGGCCACTCCCGCGAGTGGCCATCGTGGGATCTCACTCCCCGGCAACTTTGTGATCTTGAACTGCTCATGAGCGGAGGGTTCTCTCCGCTACGCGGCTTCATGAACAAGGCCGACTACGATGGCGTGTGCCACAACATGCGCCTGGCGAGCGGAATTCTTTGGCCGATGCCCATCACGCTGGATGTCAGCGAAGATTTCGCCAAGAAACTGACCGGCGGCAGCAGCAAGGTGGCCCTTCGCGATCCCGAAGGCGTAATGCTAGCGGTACTGCACGTTGAGGAGGTCTGGCAGCCCGATCGGGCAGCAGAAGCCAAGGCGGTGTTCAATAGCACGAGCAAAGCACATCCCGGGGCTGACTACACGATCAACAAATCGAACCCCTGGTACGTCGGAGGACGAGTCGAAGGCCTTCAGGTTCCCTCGCATTATGATTTCCGCACACTACGCTTCACTCCGTCGGAATTGCGCGGGGAGTTCGCTCGCATGGGATGGCGTCGGGTCGTCGCTTTCCAAACTCGCAATCCCATGCACCGCGCGCATGTCGAACTCACGTTTCGAGCCGCTAAACAAGTCGAAGCCAATCTCCTGATACATCCCGTCGTCGGCATGACCAAGCCGGGGGATGTCGATTACTACACCCGCGTACGCTGCTATCAGTTGTTGAGCTCCAAGTACCCGCAGGGGACGCAGAAGCTGTCACTACTGCCGCTGGCGATGCGCATGGGGGGACCACGCGAGGCTATCTGGCATGCGCTGATCCGTAAGAACCATGGCTGCACCCACTTCATCGTAGGACGCGATCATGCCGGACCCGGCAAGGACACCGACGGAAAACCATTTTACGGTCCCTATGAAGCACAAGAAGTATTCAAGAAACACGAAGCCGATATCGGCGTGACCATGGTTCCCTTCAACATGATGGTCTACCTCGAAGCGGAAGACCGCTACGTGCCGGATGATGAGGTCAAAAAGAACGATCGCGTGCTGAATATCTCAGGTACGGAGCTGCGGCAGCGTCTGAACGAAGGCCGCGAGATTCCCGGCTGGTTCACGTATCCGGAGGTCGTACATGAATTACGGCGCAGCTTTCCTCCGCGCAGCCGCCAGGGTGTGACGATTTTCTTTACTGGCCTTTCCGGATCCGGAAAATCGACGATTGCGAACGTGCTTCTAACAAAGTTCCTCGAAGTCGGCGGCCGACCTGTGACCCTGCTCGACGGCGATCTGGTGCGCAAGCATCTCTCCTCGGAACTGGGTTTCTCCAAAGAGCATCGCGACATTAACATCCGCCGCATCGGCTACGTTGCGTCGGAGATCACCAAAAATGGCGGCATCGCGATCTGCGCTCCGATCGCACCCTATGACGCCACGCGCAAACATGTGCGGCAGATGATCGAGCCGTATGGCGGATTCATCCTCGTGCATATTGCGACCTCTGTGGAAGTCTGCGAACAGCGCGATCGCAAAGGCCTTTACGCGAAAGCGCGCGCTGGCATTTTGAAGGAATTCACGGGCATCTCCGATCCCTACGAAGCCCCGACTGACGCGGAGGTAACAATTAACACCGGCGAATTGTCTCCTGAAGAAGCGGCGCAGGAAATTATTCTGCATCTGGAGCGCGAGGGCTTCATCGGAGTCAATGGAGCCGTAGCCTAGTCGCAACGAGCCATGGAACTTTTGGCGATAAAAATCCTGATCGGATTTTTCGTCGGCACTCTCATCGGAATGAGCGGCGTGGGGGGCGGTGTGCTGCTGCTCCCCATCCTGATTTTCGGGCTGAGAGTTCCGGCAATCGTAGCCGTCGGTTCCGATGCGCTTTTCAACTTCTTCACCAAGATACCTGCCAGCCTGATGCATCTCAAGAAGGGCACGGTGCGGCGAAAGGTTGTGATCGCGCTGGCCGTCGGGAGCATTCCTGGCTCAATCTGCGGGGTCAAACTGCTGATGCACATTCGCCATCTCTACGGCGATGGCGTGAACAGCTTCATTAAGACTGCGATCGGCGTGCTGCTGATCATAATCCCGACGCTTCTATTGTTTCAGAGACGGATCGAAGAACGAGTCGCCAATCGCCCTCCGACGATGAAGAACTTTGCCGGGATGACGGTGATCGGACTGATTGCCGGATTTCTGGTCGGAATGACATCAGTCGGATCCGGCAGCATCATCATGATGCTCTTGCTGCTGTTCTACAGTTTTCAGCCGAAGGTGAACGTTGGAACCGACATCTTGCACGCTGTGTTGCTGACCGGAGTGACCGGATTGATGCATTTCAGGCTGGGTAATGTGGACCCGGGGCTTGTGCTCACATTGTTGATCGGGTCGATCCCGGGCGGCCTGCTGGGATCTCATCTGTCGACTCGAGTCCCGATGCTCTGGCTGCGCCGACTCCTCTGCACGCTGCTGTTGATTACCGGAGCCCGCATGCTTTGGGCTTGATTTTCGTATTGAATAAATTCAGGAGAACATGCCGTCCCGTTACGCTGACGTTCTGCAACGCATCGAAGCCGCTCTTCAGGCGGCACGCGCGGTCTTTGAGCGCTTCACTCCAGGAGCAATTGAAACCGAGTACAAGATCGGCCACGACCCGGTCACGGAAGCCGATCGCGCGGTCGATTCCGTTCTCCGGCAAACTCTGTTGCGCGACGGCGAAGGCTGGCTTTCCGAGGAGACTGCGGACAATCCCTCGCGTTTGGATAAGGAACGCGTTTGGATCGTCGATCCTCTCGATGGCACGCGTGAATTCGTCCTGGGATTGCCGGAGTTTTGCGTCTCGATTGGAATGGCAGAGAACGGCAAACCCGTAGCGGGAGGCATCTACAATCCTGCGACGCAGGAGACTTTTCTGGGATCGATCGACAGTGGAGTCACATACAATGGCCGAGCGGCCTATATAAGCCAGCGCAAGACGCTTGAAGGGGCGATAGTTCTGGCGAGCCGTAGCGAGGTCAAGCGTGGGGAATGGAACGCGTTTGAAAATCTTTCGTTTCAGGTTCGCGCCATGGGCTCGGTTGCCTATAAGCTTGCCCTGATATCTGCAGGGTTGGCGGACATCACTTTCACGCTCACCCCCAAGAACGAATGGGACGTAGTGGCCGGAGCGGCCCTCGTATTAAGCGCCGGCGGATTTATCAGCACCTTGGAGAAAACTCCGCTGTTAGTGAACCGGCGTGACCCACTCTTGTCTGGTTTGCTCGCGAGCGGCCCATGCTTGCGGGATCCATTGCTGGCATTGGCCGAACCGTATCTTCGTCCAGGAGAGCAAACGCGGTAGACTACGCCTTCTCTTACGGGTCAATCCCGGTTGCTCGACAAAGCGACCTCCAACCATCCCCCTTGAAACAATCCATTTCAGAAACACAGAAGTGCATATCCACAATCAGAAGTGCCTACTTCGATTGACTCTTGCTGTTTTCTGAAATAACTTTCGCCTAGCGATTCGTCAGTACTCCTAGTTGTAGCTGACGAATCTTTCTCACCGAATCACCGGCTCGGCAGCGCCGCCCGGTCGAGACTGGTGCACCACTGTGACGCCCTTATTTGGCGTGACGAAGCCGTTCTCGGTGCGCCTCAGAACTCAAGGAGGAAATAGTGCGTTTGTCTCACTGTATTCGACTGCTCTTCTTGGTTGTGTTCGCGCTTTCATCATTCATGTTGGGGCAGAGTGAGGACTCTGCTTCACTTTCGCCTTCCACGGCGACTACCAGTTGCGCTCCTCCAACATACGGGTGCGCCCGAAGCGATCTCATCAAAACCAATAATCTGAATCCTCCGCCCAGCATGAGCAAGGGAAAAAATACGATTGTCACTCCATCGGATTTCAAACTTCCGATTGTCCGCGTGACCGACTCGACCACCTTCCAGAACAAAACTTTGACGGTCACTCTCAGCGGCTCCAACGGTGACAACATCTTCAATACAGATGACACTTACCTAATGGTGATGGACCAAAGCTCATGGAAATATCCCTTATCTTTGGATCCTTCCACGATGAAGGTTCTGAACTCAGGCACTTGGAGCATCGGAACAAATCAGGTGAGGTGGGGTGGTAGCAGCTCATTCAGCCGTACCATCAGGAATGTTGCCTATGCGGTTCCCGGCGATAATACGCAGATTCCAGGCGTCGCAGGAAACTTCACTACGCTGTACAAATTGACACTCTCGGGAACCACTTCTATCAGCGCAACGGGAACGAAGGTCTTCGACTTCGCGAAATGCCCGGGAATGCCCAATCCGTACAACGTTGGTTATGGAATATGGCATTCGACGCTGACCGTGAGCGCCGGCGATAAACGATTTTCCGAAGGGTTCTCCAACAAGAAGGGCGGCCAAAATACCGGCACCGACGTCACCGTTTACGATGCTTCATCGGGCGAGTGCTATCGATACGACACCGCTCATGCCCGGCTATGCACGTCGACCGGCTGCGCCCCGATGAGTCTGCCGGATGAGTTCACGATTCACGAAGTCTATATGTCGCTTGACGGCAACTATCTGCGCATCCAGTCCTTCACCTGCCTGTCCGGCGGATGTACGGAGGGCAGCGCAGCTAATCCTTATTTTTGGGAGATTGGAACCACCAATGTGACCCGGTGTTATACCACTGTGGGCAAAGCCGATTGTACCGGTCACATGGTTGAAGGTTACTCGCACATCTACAATTCGAATTACTGGCCCGTGACCAATAAGCGTGCGTTTACAGATCCTCTTTCATTCGCGGTCGTCAACTCCGTCCCCTCCCTGTTGCCTCGAACGGATGAGCACTATTCCAATAATGCCTCCAATCCCAATGACACGGTCCCGTACTGGGTAACCAATGTGCAAAATGTGCACCAAACCTTTGGTGGTGCCGGATGCAACACCACAGGAAACATCTATGAAGGCTGCACATTCCCGGGACCGCTTTACGGAGAAATTTTTGGCATCACGCAGAGCGGTGGCTATCTTAGAGCCGCTCACAGTTACAACAGTGGGTCCTCCTCATATTTCAATTGTAAAAACACAATTGGAGCGGTGTCCCAAACGGGAAGGTTTTTTGCGTGGACATCCGATTGGCTGACAACTCTGGGCAAAGACAACAGCGATCAGCCTCGTTGTGATGTCTTCATTGTCAATTTGGCCGCGGCTCAAGGCGCGACCAACTAAAACGGGGCTCCGGGATTTTTTCAACGTTGCGCCGGAACGGAAAAATCCCGGAGCTCTCATTTCAGATTAGGGCAATGAATTCGGAGTTGCTTTCGCAGGCTGAGCTCCCGTTCTCTCTCTGAGCAGCTCTTCTGCATGCGTGTCTCGAGCGAAAAGGATGATCTGAATTGTTGCATCCTCATAAATGGGGGCAAATCAACGCTCTATAATTGTGATCGAGGTCATCTGGAAAGTGACCATTGGCGTCCGCGTTTTCTAGTAGGCTTTTGAACGGGATGATTCAACCTCCTCGATACTATCTTCGGAATTCTTCCTCCACTCGCGCTCCGCTGCGAATTGGTTTGCTGGTGAGGTCGACCACTCGGATTCCTGCCTTCGTCGCAAAAATCATCGAAGACATTCGGTCCAGCAATTTCGCACGGATCGAATTGATCGTCGAGCGCGCGGCTGAGAATTGGCCCTCCACTGAGAGAACCAGCTTCCTCTATGACATTTACCTACGGCGGATCGACGTGCCAGTGAAACCCGCTAACGATCCATTATCTAGCGTAGACGCTGCAAGGCCTCTGTCAGAAATCGAAATCCAAAAGGTAGGGGACATCCAGCAGTCGGGGCCCATACAACTCATTCGCTCCAGAAACCTGGATGTACTACTCAGCTTTGAGTTCGACGACGTTCCGATACATCTGACTGCAGCGACACGATTTGGCGTGTGGAAGCTTCTTCCCGCAGATACTGACCTTTATCGCGGAGGACCAGCACATTTCTGGGAAATGCGGGAAGGTTCGCCAATGACTGGAATGACGCTGCAAGCATCGGTGGCCGATTCAAGTCAACCGCTCGTGCTGGCGAAGGCACTATTTGCGACCGAGAAAACTCTCAGCGTTTCCCGCAATCGATACATCCCGCACTGGGGATCTACCGACTTGATCATCGCGAAATTACACGAACTGCACGAGCATGGATGGGATCACGTGCTTCAACGCGTCCCGTCCGCCGTCGAGTACAAGGGCAAGAAGAATCATTACAAACCACCGACCAACGCCGATGTCCTCGAATGGCTAGCACCCGTTCTATTGAAGAAGGCGTTCGCTTTTCCCTTTCGCAAACAGATGGTGCAGCATTGGAGAATTGGCATCCGCGTCAACGGAAAGCGACTCCACGAATCGCAAGAGGATCCCGACTTCTCTGGTTTTCGCTGGCTCGAGCCTCCGCAAGGGCACGCATGGGCTGATCCGTTCGTCTTTGAACACGAAAACAAATTCTGGGCATTCTTCGAAGATCATTCGTATCAAGACATGAAAGCTGCGCTCGCATGCGCCGAGATCCTTCCTTCCGGCGAGTTTGGACCGGCGATCATTTGCCTGAAGAAATCCGGCGGCCACCTTTCTTACCCGCACGTCTTCAAAGATAGCTCAGAGATTTTCATGATTCCTGAGTCGTTCGAATCGAATTCGGTTGATCTATACCGTTGCCGGAAGTTCCCTGATGAATGGGTGCAAGAAAGCAGATTGCTGGAAGGCAAATACGTCGACACAACCGTCTGGCAAAACGACGGATTATGGTGGCTCGCTACTACGAGCGCGGAGCCCGTGCCTGGCGCCGGTTTTCTATGGTTGTATTATTCGACGTCGCTGACTGGAGAATGGCATTTTCATCCTGAAAATCCAATCTCGACTGACATTCGCAACAGCCGTGGCGCGGGGCAAGTCTTTCGCACTAAGGATCGGCTCATCCGGCCCAGCCAAAGCTGTGCTCCTACCTACGGCTACAGCTTCGCGCTGAACGAAATCACCGAACTTTCTCCGCAGCACTTTGCGGAACGGCAATTGATTACTGTCAATCCCGATCACTGGAAAGACATTGCTGGTGTTCACACCTACAATTGTGCGGGACCATTCGAAGTGATTGATGGCCGCGCACCGGTGCCGCTCTCAGAACTTAAAGTCTGAACCGTAATGCACGCGAGGCATTCCTTCGCTCGAGTTACTCGCAGCTACAAACACGCTTCGCTTTACGCTCGTCTCGCGCTCAAACTTTAGAGCTAGTCCTTCCGCTCATTTTCATTGTTCTTGCTGCCGTTTGCGGCCTGCACTTCCGTGTTCCCGAAGGTCATTGCTCTCTGGTTATCTGTCGGCTCGATTCGTCCCTCGATAGAGTTCAGCTACGGACTTGAACCCTTGGTCCCCCAAATTGTTCTCCGAGGGAAAGCTTCATGCGAATGAATCCGGGTTTTGTCATCGGTAGAGATGAAACCAAGCGCGCCCATCTATTCGCCTTAATCGCAGTACTGGTTGTCAGTTGTGTTCTTTGGCAAGGCTGCTCTGCCGTACCGCAGAACTCTGCCACTCAGTCCGCCAAAAAACCCGCAAATCCCGTCAGACCGTCGGCCCAACACAGCACGTCGTCGATGACCTTGCCTGCCGCCACCATCGGCACGAGCTATCAAGCGATACTGCCGGCGGATGGTATCACCGCACCCGAATTCGTGGTCAACCAGGGCTCACTGCCGGCCGGCCTCTCGCTTAACTCGGTGACTGGAACGATCTCCGGAACTCCAACACAAGCTGGTATTTTTACATTCACAGTTGCTATCAAAGCGAACAGTCGCGGCGTCTCCTCGGCTTGCGACTATACCTTGACCGTAAAACCGAACAGCAGCACAAGCCTCGTGAGCGTGCAATTAACGCCGACGACCACATCGGTGAGCAGCGGTGGAAAGGTCCAGTTTTCCGCTGCGGTGCAGAACACTAGCAATACGGCGGTCACATGGTCTGCGAGTGCAGGCACCATCTCAACCAGCGGATTGTTCACTGCGCCCATCAGCAGTAGCAGTTCCACAATTACCGTGACCGCGACCAGCGTTGCGGATTCGTCCGTGCACGGTAACGCCACGGCGACGGTCACCAGCAGCCTTTTCGCAATTTCTACGACGAGTCTGCCGTCGGGTATCCAGTCAACGCCATATTCGGCGTCGCTGAGCGGGACAGGTGGCGTACCTCCTTATCAGTGGAGCATCGTCGCAGGATCACTGCCTTCCGGATTGCAACTTGGCGCAAGTACCGGTGCATTGTCCGGGGCGCCGACCCAAGCGGGAACCTATGCGTTAACCATTCAAGGAGTGGACTCTACCTCGCAGACGGCGCAGCAGGCCTACTCTCTGGTGATTTCGAGCCCTACAACCACCTGCGGACCTCCGAGCTATCCTTGTTCGCGAACCGATTCCAACGTGGTTCAGATTCCTAGCCAAATACCAAATGTCGGAAACCTCACCGGGGCCAACACGGTTGTAACGGACCCTGATTTTGGAAACCGCATCGCCCGCGTCACGGATTGGAACACCGATCCCGGAATCTCTGCTTCAAGCCGCTCGTTCGTCTCGGCCGCCAGCGGCAGCGCAGATGAGAACTTATGGAATACCGATTCCACATTGTTCATCGTGCAAAGTCTCGGGGCCGCGGGATATCCGTTAACCTTCGATCCAGTTTCGATGCAGGCACAACGCATGTACGTATCTAGCGACCCCACCCGAGGGGGGTTTCACGTGGCGGGCGGTGGCACTTGGAGCCGTGTCTCCCCCAATATTCTGTATGGCATCGGAGAAACTACCCCAACCATCTACAAATATGATTTGACGGATCGGACCAATGCCCCCTCGCCGCAATTGGTATACGACTTTTCGAGTAGTCCAAATTGTTTGCCAGGCTTCTCGGTGACGTGGAAAACGAAGGGCGGCGTAAGCGACGGCGATGCCGTTTTTGCTATGGGATATTCCAATGCCGGGGCTCAAGGAACCGGTGTTTACGCGGTCGTCTACAAGGTCGGCAGCGGTTGCAGCGTGATCAATACTCAAACTGGACAGGTCTGGGGCGATTGGGGAGCAACCGGCACCATCAGCATCCCCGACCGCTGGCTGGTTCATAACGTAAAACTTTCGAAAGATGGGAACTGGCTGATCATCTCGACCGCGGGCTGCTTGACCTCGTCGTGTTCCGCAGGTCCCTATTTCTGGCAGATCGGCACGACTTTTGTCAGCTCCTGTGGAGATGGCTTAACTAGCGGGCAAAGATGCAGCGGGCATTGGACCGAGGGATACAGCCACTGGATCAATAACTATGACGCGGGTAAGTTCACCTCGCGGCCGCTTTCCGATCCGACACAGATCACTTATCTGGATCCTGTCTTGCCCACGGGCATACAAAGCCCGCTGGATCAGCACGGCTCGTGGAATAACGCCGATCCAGCCGACACACTGCCCTTCCTCCTCTCGTTTTGGAGCGTGACTACTCCGTTCCCGGGTCCCTGGTACAACGAAATTACCGGCGTAGCCCCGGACGGCAGCGGGAAGGTGTGGAGATTTGCGCATAGCTTCATTACGGGCAAGTCGCAAATCTTCAATTCAAAATACGGTATTGGCAGCGTTTCTCAAGATGGAAGATTTTTCGTCTTCTCCTCGGACTGGATGGGCACGTTAGGTTCGCAGTCGGACAGCCCAACCTGCACGATCGGCACCGATTGTCGTGGAGATGTCTTCATTCTCGAGCTGAGGTAGTACCAAACTGACGCTCCAAGATGCCGTCCTTTCTCACTTCTAAGGACGGCATTTTGTGCATCGGGCTGGCAAAAAAAAGCAAATAAATCGACCCACTACTCACAACGTAGCTGGCGGCTCATGCGCTTGTTGGCACCTGGGTCTGGGTAGGAAGGGTGTGCGAAGAACTCTCCCACATCTTAAGCAAATGCTCAAACTCAGCCCCACAGATCTCCAGCGCGCCCACATGAATCTGGCGCTGCACGCGATTCATTCGATAGTAGCCGCACCGGACAATCAAGAACTCTAATAAAATCGAGGGGAACTCGTTGGGCCGAACGCCTAGGCGTTCGCATGCGTGAAGGGTCAGCTCACGCACCAAACCGCCGAATTTTGAGTCGGAGAAAAATACTACCTTGAAGCTCTCCATCCAGCGTTCCTGCTCCGATGCAAAGCGCTGTTCCTCCTGTTTACGCGGAAGGTAGCCGACGGACAGGAAGAATTCGATCAAATCATAAAGAGGCGGCAACCCACCCTTCATATCGCCCCAGTCGAAAACATAAAACTCTCCGCTGGTTTTTACCAGATGAGTGTTTTCCACTGAAAGGTCCCCATGCTGAATCCAAGCGCGGCGCTCACTCTCACCCCCATGGAAGTACCGGTTTCTCTCAATGGTATCGCTCAACTTCGCTTTACTTCCCAGTTCTTCAGGCATCTCTAACCAAGATGGGTCGATGAGGGGTACTCCGGGCACTCGCTGCAACTCCAAGGTCAGATCGATGATGCGGTCGCAAATCTGATGAAAATCGCCTGCAACCCGCTTGACATCTTCGAAGTATCCCAACCGCCGCACGAGGCTGCTTATTTTTTCCCCATGAGAGGCAGATTCGAGGTAATACGACGTTGTGCCTAGCTGAAACGTACCATAAAACTTTGGGATCTTTATCAATCGTGAAGTGGAATTAAGCAAGACGGTCTCAAGCTTGGCCCGGTTCTCCCTCTCCCTTTCGAATTCTGCGGCTGCAGAACCGCTGTCCGTTAAGATTTTAAGATAAGCGATTTCGCGACCCGTTGCACCGTCACCAAGTCGGACAATTGACTTCCGCTTGAACGGTCCAGTCTGAAGCTCCCATGCAAGTCGTTCGGGACTCATATTGGTAGAAGCATCGCGGCGGGCCGACAAACTATCCTCAATCCAAGTCTGCAATGGTGTATGCCTGACGGCCTGCTTCGTAGCAAGCAACACGAAGTCATTTACGAAAGGAGCAAAATACGGCATGGCCATTCGCTTCAATCTACGCCGCCAACTTCTCCTCGGTGCAGTACCTGGATGTTCAATCAATTCGATGAAATGCTTTTTTATCCATTTCGAAACCGACAACGGCACCAACGAATAAGGCTGGTTGTAGCCAGGATCAGCCCAGTAACTCGAGACTGCCGGAAAACCCGCCTGTCTCAACAGCTTACGATATCCGCGTTCTGAGTAAGTCAACGTTCTGTATTCCTTCTTTCGATTTAACCGCGTCCGGTAGTGGGACTTTCGATTGCGGCTTAGCAGGAAACTTGCGACAGGCCGGGGAACCAAACTGGTGTACGGAATTCCAGAGTGGTCGTTGCCCCCAAGAAACATATTCAGCCCGATCCGATTCTCAATTCCTACAAGCAATAAACCGTCGTCTTTCAGAAGTCGGCATATTTTTCTCAAGAAATTAATTTGAACGGTTTGAGGATCCAACGTAAGATCCCATTCTCCAACCCACTCGAGCACTCCATTAACCACTACAAGATCAAACTTATTTTCGGGCAGGGGCAGAGCAGTTGCGGAAGCTTGGACCAGATGAACATTTGTCACTCCTTCCTGCCGCAGTCTTTCCAGGGTGAAATCGATGCGCTCCGTCACAGCTTCGACCGAATACACCTCCTTAGCAAAACGGGAAAGAGAATGAGTAATGCAGCCGTATCCCGATCCAATATCGGCAACCGTCGATTCCGGGCCAATTCCCAGCATAGGAGCCCAGGAAGCTCGCTGCAGGTCCAGCAGTCCAAACCGCATGTTATCCTTTTCGGGAAAACGGGCGCGGACAGCCTCAGACCAGGATCCACGACGGGCAGCGTCAATCATCTCGAGCGCCTGGGCGCGATCGACCTCTCCCCAGTACTGATCGGGAGTCTGGAAAAAACGGGGAATCCCATTGCTTACTGGCCAGCTTGCGAAACAACCCTCGCAAACACATTCTTCCGGGGTGCAATTGAGATTTGCACCGCAATTTGGACATTGGAGTAAGTACATCGCTGCTCCCGTGTATGGAATTCATTTCTACCAGGTGTTGGCGAACGCAAGACCGCCGGCGCAGTATATGGGCGCTGCTCGGAGTAATTTCGGCACAAGCCAGTACGCGCACAAACGAAAGTTAACGTTGGCCAAGCGAGATTCGCCCAGGAACTCGAAATAGAAGCATCTTCCAACGTTCTGGCGGCAGACTGTTTATAGTAACACCAAAGGGTTTAGCCTAACGCTACTGTGTTTTCCTGCTATTTCCTATTACTTTGGGTAGTCGCCAGGCGAACACAAACGTTGCCATTTGCGATAACCTAACCAGACAGAGGAGGTAGCAGCCCTCTCGGGAGCTAACGCTTGTACGCAACAAACCAAGTGACTTCAACCCGATCATCGGCGGACCTGCTGGCGCTGCTCCGCTGTCCTGTATGCCATAAATCTCTAGCGGAACAAGACAGCGGGTACTCGTGCACATCGTGTGGCCGCCGTTTCCCGGAAGTTCGTGGAGTCGTTCGTTTTGTGGAGGAGAACAACTACGCCAACAGCTTTGGCTACCAGTGGACTCGCTTCCAACGGACGCAGTTGGACCACGCGCAACGGAATCTATCCGAATTCGACTTCATCAGGAAAACTGGGCTGCAGCCCGGGGACTTCGCAGGAAAAGTGGTCCTCGATGTGGGCTGCGGTATGGGCCGGTTTGCGGAAGTAGCGACGCGGTGGGGCGCCCGCGTGGTTGGAGTCGACTTGAGCGCCGCCGCAGAAGTCGCGGCCAAAAACCTCGCCGACCGCGAATTCGTCGGTTTTCAGGCCGATGTTTTTGCGCTTCCCTTCGCCCCGGAAACTTTCGACTTGATATATAGCATGGGCGTGCTCCATCACACCCCGGATTGTGAAAAGGCTTTCAAGACGCTACCGCAGTATCTGAAACCGGGTGGAACAATCGCCGTTTGGCTCTATAGCGGCTACAACAAGTGGTACCGCTTCAGTGATCAATACCGAAAAATCACTCATCGCATGTCGCCTCAGGCATTGCACACTTTCTTTCGAGTCGCGGTTCCGTTTTTCTATTGGCTGAATCGCGGGCTCAAGGCGATCCCCGCGGTCGGCAAACCAGTGGCGGGCGCGATTCATCATGTTTTCCCGGTAAATACTCACCCCGATCCTGAGGTGCGGGTTCTCGATACTCTGGACTGGTATTCGCCCAAGTATCAGTCGAAACACACTTATGAACAGGTCTTCCGCTGGTTCGAAAGTTGTGGATTGGAAGGCGTAAATATCGGGAATGTTCCCGTGGGCGTGCGCGGCAGAAAGCCGCCCAGGACCGGCCAGCAATAGTTTCTGGAACCCGAAATTCGGAACCATGTCGACTCTCAAAGACCAGGTAACGGCCTATGCGCGGGTCATCGCTAAGAAACAGCCCGCTGCGAGAGGTCTGACCGTTTTCCCCGACGACACGTTTCTGGTTTCTTTCCCTAGGTCGGGCAACACCTGGGCGCGCTTTTTGGTTTGCAATCTGATCGCCCCAGACCATCCAGTCAGTTTCGCCGAACTTGAATCGAAAATCCCCGAAATTTACTTTGTTTCTGATCGCAAGCTCCGCGCTTTTCCTCGGCCTCGTGTCATTAAGAGCCATGAGTGCTTCGATCCGCGATATCCCAAGGTCATTTACATCGTTCGCGATCCGCGGGATGTGCTGATCTCCTATTACGAATTCCAGCTCAAACGTCGGGTCCTCACCGATGATTGCAGCCTGGACCAATTTCTTCCTCGGTTTATGGAATCGGCGATTGAGCCCAAAATCGGCTCCTGGCGCGATCACGTTGTAAGTTGGATCGCGACCCGCGCTGGACAGAGTCAATTCCTGCTCCTGCGCTACGAAGAGATGCTTGCCAACACACATCGCGAAGCGTCCAGGATCGCATCGTTCCTCGGCGTTGATGCAGCGCCCGAGCGGATCGCCAGGGCAGTAGAATTGAGTTCGGCTGACCGCATGCGAAAGCTGGAGCGGGAACAGGCAGGGCAATGGAGCGCCACGAAAAAGACACGGCAAGACAAGCCGTTCGTTCGCAAAGCAGTCTCGGGCGACTGGAAGTCAAGATTATCAAATAGCTGCGTCGCTCAAATCGAATCAGCGTGGGGCGACGTAATGACCTCTGTCGGATATGAACTGGCGAACACCAGTCCCTCTGCTCGCTAATCTCGCCTGTTACTCATCACAAAAGGTAAGGAAATTTGGGGTTGCTCAAGAAACAAAGGTCGCCGTCCGCCAAAGTTAAATCTAACAGTGACCCTGGCTTGATTAGTCGTCGCGGATCGTAGCACAGGATTGGATCGGTCTGCCGGAGGGTGAAACGCTCGTTAACCCATTCCGTTTGCAGTCGTGGGACGGAGGACGCTACGGCAATTTCGGCTGTTTCCGGATCTTCAGCCGCGGTCCAGGTCGACACCATACAAATCCTCCGCCACGATTCCTCATCTGCAGTTTTCGATCGTATCTCCACCACGCGGGTTTGATGCCCGATCTTGGCGAGCAAGAAATAGCCGCGCACATTCCCGTCCTCTCGGGCCAGATATCCCAAAAACTTCGCAGCCGGACATTGCAATAGATGATTCAAGATGGCGGCTGTCCTCTGTGGGGCGCCGTAATTCTCGCCGATTTCGAAGTCTTCGAGTTTTTCTTGCGGGAATGATTCCATTTGTTGCGCATGCCATCCCACCGGAGGAGGGGGAAGTCGCGAGACGCTCTGAGAGGCGTTTTTCAGCAGTTTGAGTGGAGATTTC
>Ga0070731_10002180_pt1 | contig 19014 bp, 23 predicted proteins | sample Coa_R1_2_FD_66448 | JGI IMG/M metagenome (GOLD analysis project Ga0070731, IMG submission 66448) | Surface soil microbial communities from Centralia Pennsylvania, which are recovering from an underground coalmine fire - Coalmine... | ecosystem: Environmental > Terrestrial > Soil > Unclassified ... | reverse complement strand
AGCTTCCCGATCTCGCGCCGGTTCTTCGCGATATCGCCCGCGAGCCGCGCGACGGCGGCGGATTGCGCCGCCTTCTCCTTCTCGAGCTTGCGTGCCTCCACGGCCTGGTCGCGCTCGTTCTGCTTCAACTCGTCGCGCCGCTCCGCAGCTTCGTTGGCGAGCCCGGCCAGCGTGCCCTCCTGGGTGTGAAGCTCCCCGATGAGTGCCGCGCGCGCGCGCTGGATGTAGCCGTAGTAAGCGAGTTGCCGCGCGACTGTCGCCGCGTCCTGGCCTTCGAGCATGAGGCGCAGCCGGTCGGGCGCGCCCTGCTGGTATTGCAACCGCAGCAGCTTCGCGGCGAGCGCTTCCTGCTGCGCCACGCCATCGCGCGCCGCGCGTTCCTTCGCGGCGATCGACGCGAGCTCCGATTCGATGGCGCGGCGGCGTTGCGCGAGATCGAACAGCGCGCGGTGCGCTTCGCTCACGGCCTTGCCCGTCGCCTTGAGCTGGTCGGCCGCTTCACCGCGAGATTCCTCCTTCGCCGCCAGGTCCGATTGGAGCTTTTCGATTCGCGCGCGCAGGTCCTTGAGATCCTGCTCGCTCGGCGGCGGAGGCGGCGGGTGTTTCGCGGCCCCCAACATGAAGGACGCGACGATCACGAGGGCGACTCGATGCAGCACGCGCAGGGCGCGCGTGGTGGCCATCGCCGCTACTTCGCCTTCCCCTGGGCCGCCACCGAGTGCTGCGCCCTGGCGATCGCCTCGGGATCGCCGAGGTAGTAGTTGCGCAGCGGCTCGAGCGTCGCGTCGTCGAGCTCGTACACGAGCGGGATCGCGGTCGGCACGTTCACGCCGACGATCGCCTCGTCGCTCATGCCGTCGAAGAACTTGATGATCGAGCGGATGCTGTTGCCGTGAGCGGCGACGAGCACGCGCTCGCCGGCGGCGACGCGCGGCGCGATGCGCTCCTTCCAGAAGGGAATCACGCGCGCCACGGTGTCCTTGAGGCACTCCGTGAGCGGGATCTCGCCCGGCGCGAGCGAAGCGTAGCGGCGATCCCGCGCGGCGTTGCGTTCGTCGGAAGGGTCGAGCGCCGGCGGCGGCACGTCGTAGCTGCGGCGCCAGATGAGCACCTGTTCGTCGCCGAACTTCGCCGCCGTCTCTGCCTTGTTCAGGCCCTGCAGCGCGCCGTAGTGGCGTTCATTCAGGTGCCAGTCCTTCTCCACGGGCAGCCAGAGGCGGTCCATCTCCTCCAGCGCGAGGTTGAGCGTCTTCACGGCGCGTCGGAGCACCGACGTGAAGCAGAAATCGAAGTCGTAGCCTTCCGCCAGGAGGAGCTTGCCGGCGGCGCGCGCCTCGTCGACGCCGCGCGCCGTGAGATCCACGTCCTTCCAGCCGGTGAATCGGTTCTCCTGGTTCCAGGTGCTTTCGCCGTGGCGGATCAGTACGATTTTTTTCATTGCCCGATTTTAGCAAACGGCTTCGGGCAAACACCCTAGAATCGATCCTTTTTCTCCGCTGCCGCCGTGACGCCGCGCACCCCGCGCGAGGAGTTCCTCGCAGGTTCCCGTGAAGTCGTTCCCATGCTGGTCGGCACGATCCCGTTCGGCCTCGTCGCGGGCGTCGCTTCGATCGCATCGGGACTCACCGCCACGCAGGGAATGGCGCTGTCGATGCTCTCGTTCTCGGGGATCGCGCAGCTCATCGTCTGCCAGCTTGTCGCGGCGAACTCGCCGGTGCCGGTGGCGATCCTCGCCGGCTCCGTCGTGAGCCTGCGCTTCGTGATGTACAGCGCCGCCGTTTCGCCGCACGTCGCGCATCTCGATCGGAGGACCCGCGCGATCATCGCGTTCCTCATGGTCGACCAGAGTTTCGCCATGACGACGCGCCATTTCAGCGCGCCGGGCGACACCACCCATCGCGAATGGCATACGCTCGGCGCCTGCGCGACGTTCTACGTTTCGTGGCAAATCGCCGTCGGCGCGGGCATCGCACTGGGCGCCCAGGTGCCGTCGAACTGGTCGCTCGATTTCGCGGTGGTGCTCACGTTCATCGCGCTGCTCGTGCCCGCCGTTCGTACTCGCGCCGATCTCGGCGCCGCGATCGTGGCCTCGGCCATCGCCCTGGTGGCCGCGGGGCTTCCGTACCGGCTCGCCCTGGTGGCCGCATCGGTGTGCGGGATCGCCGCGGGCATGTCGATCGAGGCACGGCACAAGCGATGAACACCTGGGCCGTGATCGTGGGCGTGGCGATCGTGACCTTCGCGTTGCGGGCCTCGTTCATCCTCTTCGCGAATCCGCACCGGTTCCCGCATCGCTTCCGCCAGGCGCTGCTCCTCGTGCCGCCGGCGGTGCTTGCGGCGATCGTGGCGCCGGGGCTCGCGATGCCCGCGGGCGCGCTCGACCTCACGCTCGCCAATCCGCGGTGGATCGCCGGCATCGTGGCCATCGCCGTCGCCGCGCGCTGGCGCAATCCCCTCGCCCCGATCGCCGCCGGAATGCCGGCGTTGTGGCTCCTCCAGTGGGCGATGGGGTAAAATCGATCCTTTTTCGCGGGCCGCGCTTCGAAGCGCCCTGACGCAGGACAACGTGGGCGAATTCATCTTGAACAACATCTGGCTCGTCGCCATCTTCGTGGCGAGCGGATTGATGCTGGCCTGGCCCGAGATTTCACGATTCGTGGGCACATCGGGCGAAATCGGAACATTTGAAGCGACGCGGCTCATGAACCAGGGCTCGACGCTCATCCTCGACGTGCGCGACGGCAACGAGTACGCGGCGGGACACCTGCCGCGAGCCCGCCACATTCCGCTCGCGGAGCTCGGCAAGCGCGTCGAGGAGATCGGCAAGTTCAAGGAAAAGGCCGTGATCGTGACGTGCCAGGGCGGCGCGCGCTCGGGACGGGCGGCGAAGCTTCTCAAGGCCGCGGGTTTCACCACGGTGTACGAGTTGAAGGGCGGCGTCGCGGCGTGGCAACAGGCGAGCCTCCCGGTGGAGAAGTAGCGCGATGGCTAGGGTGCTGATGTACTCGACCGGCGTGTGTCCCTTCTGCATGATGGCCGAGCGCCTGCTCAAGGCGAAGGGCGTCGCCGACATCGAGAAGGTGCGCGTCGACCTGGACCCGCCACGGCGCCGCGAGATGGAAGAGCGCACCGGGCGCCGCACGGTTCCGCAGATCTACGTGGGCGAGCGCCACGTGGGCGGCTACGACGACCTCGCGGCCCTCGATCGCGCGGGCGGCCTCGATCCCCTGCTCTCCGCGCCATAGAAAAACGATTCCAATCACGGCAACACATCCAAGGAAGCTTCATGAGCGACATCCCGCAGATCAATCCGCAGTCGAACCAGCCGGCCTTCAGCATCGAGAAGGTCTACGTGAAAGACCTTTCGCTGGAGATTCCCAACGCGCCCGCGGTCTTCCTCGAGCGCGAAGCGCCGACGGTCGACATCCAGCTGCACCACAACTCCACCACCGTGGACAACGGCGTGTACCAGACGGTGGTGACGGCGACGGTGACCGCGAAGATCGGCGAGCGAACGCTCTTCCTCGTCGAGGCGGCGCAGGCGGGCATCTTCACGATCCGCAACATCCCGCAGCAGGAGATGGAAGCGGTGCTCGCGGTGGCGTGCCCGAACATCCTCTTCCCCTACGTGCGTGAAGTGATCTCCGAAACCACGGCGCGCGCGGGCTTCCCGCCCGTGATCCTGGCTCCCGTGAACTTCGAGGCGATCTACGCGCAGCAGCGCGGCCAGGCGGCGGGCTCGGGCGACGTGCAGATCGTCACGCCGGGCGTTTCCCACTAGCCGTGCGGGGACGACGCGCGCTCGTCCTCGCCGCCGCGTTCGCGGCGTTCGCCGCGGATGCGACCGAATTCCGCGCGTTGGGTGCCGTGCCCGCGGTGCTCTACGACGCGCCCTCGCTCAAGGCCGACCGCCTCTTCATCGCGAGCCGCTACTACCCGTTCGAGGTATTGGTGAAGCTCGACCAGTGGACGAAGGTGCGCGACGTGAATGGCGAGGTCGCGTGGATCGAGAACAAGGCGCTCGGGGATCGACGCACTGTCATCGTGAACGTTCCCCTCGCCGACGTGCGCTCGGCGCCCAACGCCGACGCGCCGCTCGTGTTCGAAGCCTACAAGCAGGTCCTGCTCGAGGTGATGGAGGCTCCCGCCGACGGCTGGGTGAAGGTCCGCCACCGCGACGGGCAGGCCGGCTACATCCGCATCGCGCACGTCTGGGGCGTCTAGCCTCGTGAACATCGCCATCCTCGGCGCGGGTGCTTGGGGATCGGCGCTCGCGATCTCGCTTTCGGACGCCCACGCGATCGCGCTGTGGTCCCGGCGCGAGGAGGACTGCGATTCCCTGCGCCGCTCGCGAACGAGCCGCTACCTCGCGGAAGTACCCATTCCCGCATCGGTGACGATCGAGTCCGACTTCGCGCGCGCGGTCGACGGTCGTGACTTGATCATCGTCGCCACCGCCACCGCGGGTCTGCGCGAGACGCTGCGCGCGGTGGCCGCATTCACATCCCATCCGCCAGTCGTATGGGCATGCAAGGGCTTCGAGACCGCCAGCGGACTGCTTCCGCACCAGGTCGTGGCGGAGGAAATGCCCCGCGCGACGAGCGTGGCCGCCCTCTCGGGGCCGAGCTTCGCGCTGGAAGTCGCGCGCGGGCAGCCCACCGCCATCGTTCTCGCGTCGCGCGAGGGTCCCTTCGCCGCGCGCGCCGCGGCGGCCCTGAACAGCGCGCGGCTTCGCATCTACTCGAACGACGACGTCACGGGCGTGGAGCTCGGCGGCGCGCTGAAGAACGTCGTCGCGATCGCGGCGGGAATCTCGGACGGGCTCGCGCTCGGGCGAAACGCACGCGCGGCACTTGTCACGCGTGGCCTCGCCGAAATCTCGCGGCTGGGCGCCGCGATGGGCGGAAGGCCGGAAACATTCAACGGGCTCACGGGGCTCGGCGACCTCGTGCTCACGTGCACCGGCGACCTGTCGCGCAATCGCGAAGTCGGCGTGAGCCTCGCGAGGGGCAAGAGCCTCGACGAAGCGCTGGGGGGCCTCGGGCACGTGGCCGAAGGCGTGCATTCCGCACGCGCGGCGCGCTCGCACGCCCGCGCGCTCGGAATCGAGATGCCGATCACCGAGGCAGTCTGCGCGGTGCTCTTCGAAGGGCGTGCCGCGCCCGAAGCGGTGAAGCAGCTCCTCACCCGCGATCCGCGATCCGAACGCTAGGCCTCAGTACGAGATTGTGAGCGTGCGCGGCTGCGTGGTCGCGCAACTGCCCGTGCCGCACGTTCCCGCCTGGTTCGCCGGCATCGTCCCGTCCACCGTGTATGCCTGCGCTGCTCCCGTTCCGGTGGCACTGGAACTGCTGAGCGCGAGCGAGTACTGCAATCCCGCGATCACCGCGGTCGTCGCATCGAGCGCCATCGTGTAGGGCAGGAGGTTCGTGCACGTGACGCCGAAATTCGTGCTCGCGTTGGACACGGCCGCCTGGAATGCGCTGTAGGTGAACGAGACGGTCCCCGGCGCCGTGCTGATGGTGCAGCTCGCCGGCGAGACGATCGTCACGGGGAATGTGGCCGTCGGATTCGTGGCTCCGCCGTAGCGCAGTGTCATCGTCACGGTGTCGGTGTATGTGCCCGCCGCGAGACCGGTCTGGCTGCCGGGCACGCAGCCCCAGAAGCTCACGTTGGTGCTCATGGGCGCGAATCCGGTGAGTCCCGTGATGCTGCCCGAGATGCGTTGCGCGGCGGGGTTGCCCCAAATGGTTCCGCACCCGCCGTCCTGGTAATTCTCGTAGTTGATCCGGTTGGTGGCGTTCAACTGAGCGCGGTTCTGCGCGCCCGCCGCGTGCAACCCGTTGTTGACGCTGATCGTGAAGTTCACGGTGGTGCCGTCGCCTCCGGCATTTCGCTGGCAGGTGACCTGCACCGTGGACTGCGTCGTGTTGGTTGTCGCCGTCGTCGGCACGTAGGCCGTGCTCCAGCCGGTGGACGAGAACGTGCAGGTGATCGCGGCGTGCGCCATCCCACCCGCGAGGACAAGCGCGGCCGCGAAGGCAACGCGCAGCATTCGGAAGATCATCGCGCGACTCCCTTGCAAGCGAACGGCCCCAGGCGCGGCACCTCGTCCGGCGACGGCGGCGGAAGCTTCACGTCGATGGAGCACGCGTGCCCTTGCCAGTCGAGCTGGATCCGGTCCTGGTCCTTGAGGCCCGTGACGAATGCCTCGCCGCGCCGCGCGACATAGAAAATCTCCTTGTCGCCTTCGACGTGAACCGTGGCTCCGGGCGGCGCCACCTCGCCATCGTCGAAGACGATCCGCAGCAGCGCGCCGCGGCCGCCGCGAACCGGGAACTTCACGAGGACGCCGCTGCGCCAGGCGGGCACCGCGGGCTGTTCGATGGAGTCGAGCTCCGCGCTGATGGGGAGATCCTTCGGATCGAGGCGCACGGAGTTCGTCTGGTACGGCCAGATGTTGGGAATCAGGGCGGTTCCGTTTGCATCTGTGCGCGCGAGAACAGTGCTGCCGAGGCCGACACCCACGTTCGGATATCCATCCAGCTGGGCGATCGCGAAGCTCTGGTCCAGGCGGTGCGTCATGAATGCGCTGCCTCCCGCGAAGACGAAGCCACCGTTCGCGCCGAGGCGAAGAGCGGTCTGTTGCGAGTCGGTGCTGAAATCGCCGGAAAGGGTTCCCTTGCTTCCCATGTAGTACGCGCCCGTCTCGCCGTGCGGCCGTTGGTCCTGCGTTCCGGCGAGCACGCGCCATCCGAGCGTGGAATCGAGCCCCGGCGTCCGTGATGCAGCGAGGTACGCATCGGTCTGGTGGTCGCGCGCGGTCGCCGACGCAGTGAGCGTCTTCGAGTTGTCGAGCGGCATCGTGAAGCTGAGGCCGATCGAATTCCCGGTCGTCCCGACGATGGCGCGCGTGGCCGAGAAATTGAGGCTCGCGCGTTCCATCACAGTGATCGAGTAGTTGACCGAGACTGTCGTCACGTCGGCATCGGCCGAGGGCTCGATCCGCGCGAAACCCAGGCCCAGCGAGCCGTACTTGTCGGAGAACCAGGTATAGCTTCCCGCGATCTGCAGGCGGTTGGGCGGAATGAAGTCGTCCTGGCCGAGCATGCGGAAGTTCGCTGTGTTTCCCAGCGCCTGCAGGGTGAGCGCGCTGCTGGTGGTGTTGCGTTCGATGCCGACGAGCCAGTTGGTCCCGGTTCCGATGCCCCGCGTGTCGCTTGCCGCGAGCGAGAAGGTCCCGAGCATCCGCCACGGAAGTCCCGTGATCGCGGTGATGCCGAGGTTGCGCATCTGCGAAGTGGCCTCGCCATGGGCTTCCAGCGTGAGGCTGTTCGTGATGCCCCGCCTCCACGTGCCGCTCGCGAAGGTCTCGCCGTAGTCGTCGGGCTCCACGCCCATGTCGCGGCGGACCTTGCCCATCTCGACGCTCCAGTCGTTCAATCCCGGGGCGAGGAGCTGCGAGCTCGCGAAGAACGGCTGCACGATCACGGTCTCGCGGCCGAGAAGGTCGCGAACGACGACGCGCGCATCGCCCGTGCCGCTCACGACGGGGAAGTTGTCGATCGCGAATGGCCCCGTGGGAACCGTGGAAACCTGCCTGAGCACGTCATTCACGTAGAGCTCCACAGTCGACGGCGCCGTCGACAGGCCGCGCAGCGAAGGAATCGGCTGCGAGATGAAGCCCGGCGTGAGAGCGAAGTTGGTGCCGAACTGCACGCCGCCGAAATAGACGTTGCGTCCCCAGGCTCCCGACCGCGTGGTCGCGTCGCCGATGCGCAGCGTGCGGTTCGTGTCCGGGAAATCGTGCGTAAGCGTGGTCTCGAGGCGGAGGAATGGATGCGTCTGGCTGTCCTCGACGCCCGAGGTCACGTGGCGCATCACCTGGCTGCTCGTGAGCACGCCCCACTTTCCCGACGCGCCCACCTCCGTGAGGAGGCCCAGGTCGTTCACGGTCGGCGCCGCTTTCAGCACCTGGCCCGTGTAGTTGAAGTCGTAGTTGAGGAACACGCTCGGGATGGGATCGCTCACCGGCGGGCGCTTCACGATCTCCTTCTCGAGGCGAAGGGCCGTGAACGATTGGGCGTCGAAGAGGAGAGAGGCCGATTGCGTCGCGTAGTCGATCTTCACCTTGAAGCCCGGGACCGCCGCGAGGGGCCAATAGGGTTCGCCCTTGAAGTCGATGGGCACCACTTCGTTCTTGAGCTGGATGCGCCACTCCTCGAAAGCATCGCGCGGCGCATAGAGCGCGCCGTTGCGCTCGATGAATACCCACGTGCCGCCTTTAGCCCCGTTCACAGTGACGTCGAGCGGGAAGATGCGGTCCTGCGTGGCCGAGGGCGCGACCGCGGAATTGCCGAGCTGGGCGAACGCTACGGGACAGAGCGCAAGCAGCGCGGCCGCGAGGGCCGCGGCCGCGCGCAGGAAGGATGAGGCTAGTCCGCGAGCTGGACGTCGAAGGTCTTCGTGGACCCGTCGTCGAGGGAAACGGCGAGCTTCGCCTTGCCGGGGGGAATCGGGCCGTCCGCACGCTTGATGTCGAACTCGCGCTTGACCCCGGGAAGGAGGTATCCGCCCGAATCGCGCGCGGCGAGCTTCTCGCCCGCGGCGCCCTCGAGGGCGAAGCCCCGCGGGTTGGCGTACGCGTTGCCCGTGTTCTCGCACTCCGCGACGACCGAGTCCTTTGCCGAGCGCTTCGCCGTGCAGGTGATATCGCTCTTCGCGCCGGGTGGCGTGATGAACACCGGCAGCGAGAACGCGAGGGCAATGGCGACGTCGACGCCTTTCTCCGGGGGCTTCGCCTCCATGACTTCGCGAAGGATCATGCGGTACGTGACCTGCGAGCCGCTCCTCACCGGCTTCACCATGGCGAGGCGCACCACCTGCCTGCCGTTCGGCGGGAGCTTGAGGATGGGAGGCGCGAGGAAGAGGTCCTCCGATGGAACGAGCACGTCCTCCCCGCCCGGCTTCTGCGCCCAGGTGAAGATGTCCGCCTGCATGACCAGCTCCTCCGCGCTCTCGTTCACGACCGTGATCGCCGTCGCGCGATCCTGCGGGGTCATGTAGATGCGCACGGGACTCACGGAGAACTGCCCGGCGAAAACGGGGGCCGCGAGAAAGCTCGCAACGACAGCCGAGGCGATCAGCGGTGGGAATCGGGTATTTCGTTTTCTGTCAGCTCGTGATGGGCTCATCGGTCTACCAGCGCACGGTCAATTCCAGGAAGTCGCGGTCCGATACCTTGAACACACGCCAGGAAGTGACGGTGCCGAGGCCGGTGTCCATGTCCGAACCGGGGGACATTACACCAGCCAACGAGACCGGGGGCAAGAATCGATAGGAACCGCCGTGGATCGGAAGCCACGACGCGTGGTCGGCCGGTGGGCCGATTTCGACGACAGTGCCGGTCGAACAGACGACCGTGACCACGGCGCCGTACGAGCCGGGCATGTTGCGAACATGGCAGAAGGCGGATGTGGGCTGCGGCGGCGCCGGTTCCGCACCCTGGAGCGTGACCTCGACAGTGAACGTCGAGCCCGCCTGCCCCGCGCATACGGCTCCAGCGGCCATCGATGCCGCGAGAACCGAGGCTCGGAGGCCGGGAGCGAATCGCAACACGGTCAGAACGTCACGATGAGCGTGCGAAGCTGCGTCGTCGGGCCGCACGAAGCCGCCGCGCACTGTCCCGCCTGGCCGGCCGGCATCGTGCCCGAAACCGCGTAGGTCTTGATGTCCCCGGTACCGATGGTGGCCGTCGTCGCCGCAGTGCCGGCCGTCGTGGTGGGTGCGCCGGCCGTGAGCGTGTACTGCAGCCCCTGGACGACGCCGACCCCGGCCGCAGTGCCATTCACGATGTCGAAGGCAGCAGACACCGGCGAAAAGCCGCGGGTGCACTGGAACGTGAGGTTCACCGAGTTACTCGTCGCGGCCGTGGCCTGGAAGGCCGTGTACGTCCCGAACGAGACTGTCGTCGTCCCCGAGTTCGTGGCGGCGCATTGCGACGTCAACGTCACGGAGACGTTGAAGTTGTTGCTCGTCGTCGCTGCCTGCGCCGCAGGCAGCACCCACGCGAAGGCGGCAGCCAGCGCTGCCGCTCGCATTGCGTTCTTCAAACGCTTAGAACGTGACGATCAACGTGCGGGTGTGCGAAGCGGGTCCGCAGGTGGCTGTCGCGCACTGTCCCGCCTGGCCGGAGGCCATCGAGCCCGTGATGTTGTACGTCACCACGTCGGCGCCGGCCCCGGTGGTCAGGGTCGCCGCGGTACCGGCAACCGTGCCGGGCGCTCCGATCGTCAATTGGTACTGGAGCCCCACCAGCACGCCGAGTCCCGCCGCGTTTCCGTTGACGACGTCGAACGCCGCGCTGGTCGGTGCGAAGTTGTGCGTGCAGTTGAAGGTGAGGTTCACCGCCGAGCCCGTGGCCGCGGTCGCCTGGAAGGCGGTGTACGTGCCGAAGTCCATTGTCGTCGTGCCCGAGTTGGAAGCGGAGCACTGCGAGTTGAACGACGTGAGCTTCACGGTGAAGTCGTTGTTGGTGGTACCGACTGCCTGCGCCGTGGAAACCACGGCAAAGCTGGCGAGCGCGCCTACGAGAAAGCGTTTCATTTCCGAGAATCCCCTCTCAAGAATGGACAGTGTCGAACGTGCTGCCGCGAATTAGATGCCCTTATGCTCCGGGCCGCTGTGCCTCGCGTCACAGTCTCCGTCCAACGACGAGTTACGTTTGTGATTGTGACGGTTCGCTGGCTGAAAATCCAGCAAAATCATGAGGTAGCGCTCACAATTTGTGGAATTCCACATTCCTTGCCTCTAGCTGTGGGGTTCATATCTCGGCGCCGACACCGCCGATTTGCATGCAAATACAACGTTTTAAACGACTTTTTAAAACGAGGTGGCCCCCCGGAACCCCTGCTGGCGCCATGCCTCGAAAACCACGATTGCGACCGAGTTGGAAAGGTTCAGGGATCGGTTCCCGGGACGCATCGGCAGGCGCAACCGGTGGTCGGCGCTGAAGCCCTCGAGGAGCTCGTCCGGAAGCCCGCTCGTTTCACCGCCAAAGACGAACACGTCACCTTCGGCGAAGGCCACTTCGTCGAAGCGGCGCCCGGCGCGGCGCGACAAGGCGAACGTGCGCCGTCCCGCGAGCACGGCCATGCATGCATCCCAACTCACGTGGACGCGCATGTCGGCGAACTCGTGATAATCGAGGCCCGCGCGCTTGAGCTGCTTGTCGTCGATCGAGAACCCGAGGGGCTCGACCAGATGCAGGCGCGCGCCCGTGTTCGCGCACAGGCGGATCACGTTCCCCGTGTTGGGTGGAATCTCGGGATGGACCAGGACCACGTCGAACATCGCGTCAGCGTAACGCGGGATCCGGCGTGCGCGCCACGGCCCACACGCTGACGCGTCCCGCGCCCCTCTCGCGCAGCACTCGCGCCAACGCGCTCGCGGTCGCGCCCGTCGTGACGACATCGTCGACGAGAGCCACGTGCTCGCCCGAGAGGCGCAGCTCGCAGCGGAATGCGTCGCGCAGATTCTCGACGCGCTGGCGGCGGCCGAGCCCCTCCTGCTTCGGCGTCTCGCGCTCCTTCGAAACGGCGGCGAGCTCGCAGGGGAGCGCGAGCGCGGCGCAGACATGGCGCGCGAGCACCAGCGCCTGGTTGAAGCCGCGCTCACGCAGGCTTCGATTCGCGAGCGGGGTCGCGACGACCAGGTCGGGACGCTCACGATTCGCGGCGGCCGCGGCGAGGCGCTCCGCGAGCCAGCGGCCCATCGCGAGGTCGCCCGCGTACTTGAAACGCTGCACGAGCCGGTCGACGGGAAACCGGTATTCGAAAACGGCGAGCGCGTCGTCGAACCGATGGCGGGCAGGTCTCGCGCATTCACCGCAGAACATCGCCTTCGTCGCGAGCGGAATCGCGCAACGCGCGCACGCGCGAGCGATGCGTGGCAGCGCATCCCTGCACTCCGGGCAGACGAGCTCGCTGTCCGAGCGGCCTCCGCAGAGCGCGCAGTCCTGCGCCAGGATCATTGATGAAATTTTCATCACTCGTCCGGACATTCCCGTCGCGGGATTTGACATTGCCCCGAAAAACCACAATTATCAGAGCCTTAGGGAAGGCTCATGGACACTCCAGTCACGTTTCACGCGGCCCCGAAAGCCGCCGACCCCGCCATGGTGTCGCTGCGCGAGAGAGCGCTATCGCTCTACGCGCTTCCTCTCAACGACCTGCTCTTCGAAGCGCATACCGTGCATCGCGAGCATTTCGACCCGAATCGCGTGCAACGCTCGACGCTGCTCTCGATCAAGACCGGCGGCTGTCCCGAGGATTGCGGTTACTGCCCGCAGGCGGCGCGTTACCACACGGGGGTAGAGAACGAGAAGCTGATGGCGCTCAACGCCGTGGTCGATGCGGCGCGCGCGGCCAAGGCGCACGGCGCTACGCGGTTTTGCATGGGCGCGGCGTGGCGCGGGCCCAAAGCGCGCGATCTCGAGCCCGTGCTCGACATGGTGCGGGAAGTGAAGGCCCTCGGGCTCGAGACGTGCTGCACGCTCGGCATGCTGAAAGAGGGCCAGGCGGAACAGTTGCGCGACGCGGGCCTCGACTACTACAACCACAACCTCGACACCGCACCCGAGAACTACGCGTCAATCATCACGACACGCGAATACCGGGACCGCCTCGACACGCTCGAGCGCGTCCGAGATGCGGGACTCAAGGTGTGCTGCGGCGGCATCGTCGGACTGGGCGAATCGCGCGAAGAACGCGCCGGGCTTCTCGCGCAGCTCGCGAGCCTCGATCCCCAGCCCGAGTCGGTGCCGATCAACGATCTCGTGCAGGTGGAAGGCACGCCGCTCGCGGGCGCCGCCGAGCTTCCGTGGATGGAGTTCGTGCGCACCATCGCGGTCGCGCGAATCCTCATGCCCACGAGCATGGTGCGGCTTTCCGCCGGCCGCACGCGAATGAGCGACGCCGTCCAGGCGATGTGCTTCTTCGCCGGGGCCAACTCGATCTTCTACGGCGAGAAGCTCCTCACCACGGGCAACCCGGACGTCGCGCGCGACGACGCGCTCTTCGCGGCCCTCGGCGTCGCGCCGGCCTGACCGCTCCATGAGCGCCGCGGCCGAGCGCCTGGCACTGGGCCTCGCCGACCTCGATCGCCGCGAGCTTCGCCGCACGCGCCGCGTGCTCGATTCCCCGCAGGGCGCGCGCGTCCGGCTCGACGGGCGCACGCTCGTCAACTTCTCCAGCAACGACTACCTCGGGCTCGCCGCGGACGCGCGCCTGCGCGAGGCGGCCATTCGCGCCATTGACCAGTATGGAACCGGCGCGGGCGCTTCCGCCCTCGTCTCGGGCCATCTTCGCGTGCACCACGAGGCCGAGGAACGCTTCGCCGAATTCGCGGGGCTTCCGCGCGCCCTCCTCTTCGGCAACGGGTACCTCGCCAACCTCGGGATCCTCGCGGCGCTGGGCGATCGCGACGCGCACGTCTTTTCCGATGCGTTGAACCACGCGTGCCTCATCGACGGGGCGCGGCTTTCGCGGGCGCAGGTTACCGTGTATCCGCATCGGGACCTCGGCGCATTGGCCGAAGCGCTCGCGGCATCGAAGGCTTCCGTACGCATCGTGGCGACGGACGCCGTCTTCAGCATGGACGGGGACGTCGCGCCGGTGCCGCAACTCGTCGAGCTGTGCGAACGCTACGACGCGTGGCTCGTCCTCGATGACGCGCACGGCATCGGTGTGCTCGGCGCCACGGGTCGCGGAACACTCGAGCATTTCGGCGCGAGATCGTCCCGCATCGTATACATGGCGACGCTGGGCAAGGCGCTCGGCGGCTATGGCGCGTTCGTCGCGGGGGATTCGCGGCTCGTCGAGTGGCTGGTGCAGCGCGCACGAACGTACATCTACTCGACGGCACTTCCGCCGATGGCGGCCGCGGTCGCGATGCGCGCGTTGGAGGTCGTCTCCGAGGATCCCTCGCCGCTCAGGAATCTCCGTGCCCGCATCGGAGAGCTGCGCGCGGCCCTGGAACGAATCGGCTTTCGTGGCGACATCACGCCCACCGCGATCCAGCCCGTCATTCTCGGCACCGCGCCGCGCGCGCTCGAAGCATCCACGCGGCTCGCGGCGCAGGGTTTCCTCGTGCCGGCGATTCGCCCTCCGACGGTGCCCGACGGAACGTCGCGCCTGCGCATCTCGCTTTGCGCGGCGCACGATGCGAGCGACATCGCAGCGCTGGTCTCCGCGCTCGCCGGAGACCTCGCGCCGTGAAGGCGGTCGTGCTTCCTCCGAGGCGTGCCGTGCGCCGGGCGTTCGAGCGGGCCGCGGCGAGCTATGACGCGGCGGCGGTGATCCACCGCGAAGTCGGGCAGCGCCTTCTCGAGCACCTCGACCCGATCCGCATCGAGCCCGCGCTCGTCGTGGACGTGGGATGCGGCACGGGCGCGTCGTTCGACGCGCTTCGGCAACGGTACCCGCGCGCGGTGCTCGCCGGATTCGACCTCGCCCGCGCGATGTTGATGCGGGCGCGCACGCGAACGCCGTGGTGGCGCCGCGCGATCGGCGCGGGTGTACCGCACCTCGCGTGCGCGGATGCCGAACGATTGCCGCTCGCCACCGGCGCTGCCGGACTCGTCTTCTCCAACCTCGCGCTGCAGTGGTGCCGGCCCGATGCCTTCTTCGCGGAAGCGGCGCGCGTTCTTCCCGCCGGGGGACTCCTTCTCTTTTCCACGTTCGGCCCCGACACGCTGCGCGAACTGCGCGCGTCGTTCGCGGCGGCGGACTCAGGCGAACACGTAAACTCGTTCGTGGACATGCACGACCTTGGCGACGCGCTCGTGCACGCGGGCTTCGCCGATCCGGTGATGGAGATGGAGGTGGTCACGTTGCAGTACTCGAACGTCGAAACCCTTGCCCGCGACCTCAAATCGGTCGGGGCCACCGCGTTGCCCGCCCGGGGACCCGGGCTCGTTGGAAGCGCGCGCTGGAAGCGGATGGCGGAGCGCTACGAATCGTTCCGGCGCGAAGGCGCGTTGCCGGCCACCTATGAAGTCGTGTACGGCCACGCATGGAAAGTGCCACCGAAGCGCATCGCCGACGGCCGCCAGGTCGTCGAGTTCCACCGCGCGCCATGATTCGCGGCATCTTCGTCACCGGCACCGACACAGGCGTGGGAAAGACGCTCGCGACGTGCGCGTTGATCCATGCGCTCAAGCGACAGGGCGTGGCTGCGATGCCCATGAAGCCGGTCGCGGCGGGCGCGTCGATGCACGACGGGATCCTCGCCAACGAGGACAGCATCGCGCTGCTGCGCGCCGCCTCGCGCGAGATGACGCTGATGCCGGACGTGACGCCCGTGCTGCTTCGCGAGCCCATGGCCCCGCACATCGCCGCGGCGCGCGAGGGGCGCCGCATCTCGCTCGATCCGATCCTCGCTTCGTTCGCGCGGCTCGCCTCGGCGAGCGACTTCCTCGTGGTCGAAGGTGTGGGCGGGTTCGCCGTGCCGCTCGGCGATGGGCTCGACACGACGGATCTCGCCCGCGCGCTTGCGCTGCCCGTCGTCATGGTGGTCGGCTTGCGCCTCGGTTGCCTCAACCACGCGTTGCTCACGGCGCAGGCGATCGGAGCGGCGGGCCTTCCCTTCGCGGGCTGGATCGCAAACGCCGTCGATCCGGACATGCCCGTGCGCGAGGAGAACGTGGCGACGCTGCGCGAGCGGCTCTCCGCCCCGCTGCTCGGCCGCTTGCCCTATGGTTCTCCGCCCGACGCGCTGTCGCTTGCCGCGCGCCTCGACGTGACGTCCCTCGTTTCCGACTGATCAGCCGAACGCGGCGCGCAACAATGCCACGCCGTGTGCGCCGTTACGTCGCGCCTCGGCGATGTCGAGCCGCGCGAGGCCTCCGATCGCGTAGACCGGCATGGCGCGATCGCGCGCCAGCGCCGCGAATCGATCCCATCCGAGCGGCGTGGCGCCGGGATGCGAAGCCGTGGCCTTCACGGGTCCCAGGACGGCGTAGTCCACGCCGAGCTCCTCGGCCTTGGCGAGCTCGCGCTCGTCGTGGCACGACGCGCCCACGAGCATTCCCGCGGGCCGCGCCGCCGATTCCATCAGCGTCCTCGACGTGAGATGGATTCCGTCGCACTGGGGGAAACGGCCGCTGTCGCTGTTCACCACCACGCGCGATCCGAAGGGCGCGGTATGGGCAAGCGCCCGCGACAGGATGTGCTGCACCTGCTGCGCGTTGGCTTCCTTCTCGCGGATCTGCACGAGAACTTTCTCATCCACGACGAGGTCGGCGAGCTTCGCGATCCACTTCTCCACGCCCATGTCGTGGGCGTTCGAGACGATCATCACCGCGGGCAGCGCCAGCGCCGCGAGCACCGGGGCATTCGCGGGAAGCATCGGCGAGACGTCGGCCGCACCGATGCGCTGCCAGCGGATGGCCTGGTCCTCCAGGGGCTTGGGTTCACCATCCCACTTCGTGACGCGAAAAAAATGCAGGCGAACCGTCGCGTGGGTGTAGGCATAGACCCGCGTGATCCACGGCGATGATTCCCGCACGTCGATGTCCAGCTCTTCCTTGAGCTCGCGGGCGAGCGCGGCGCGCGCGTCCTCGCCGGCCTCGACCTTTCCTCCGGGAAACTCCCAGTAGCCCGGGTAAGGCTTTCCTTCGGGTCGCTGCGCGAGCAGGAACTCCCCGGGCCGCTCGATCACGGCCGCCGCCACCTCCGTGATCCGGGTCATCCGCGCGTTTTTCTTCCGACCCAGTCACGCGCGAACTGCCACGCCACGCGCCCGCTTCGCGATCCGCGCTCCAGCGCCCACACGAGCGCGGCTTTGCGCGACTCTTCGCCCGGCTTGCCGCCGAGCGCACCCACCCAATGATCGGCGATCTCCAGGTATTGCTCCTGGTCGAACGGATAGAACGAGAGCCAGACGCCGAAGCGCTCCGAGAGCGAGATTTTTTCCTCGGTGGTCTCGCCGGGATGGATCTCGCCGTCGACGTGCTTCGCCTCCAGGTTCTCGCCCATGAATTCCGGCATCAGGTGTCGGCGGTTCGAGGTAGCGTAGATGAGCACATTCTCGGCGGACCCCGCGATGGAGCCGTCGAGAACGACCTTGAGCGATTTGAATCCCGGATCCGAAGCCTCGAACGAGAGGTCGTCGCAGAAGATCACGAAGCGCTCCTTGCGGTCTCCGACGATGTCCACGATGTCCGGGAGGTCCACGAGGTCGCGTTTGTCGACTTCGATGAGCCGCAAGCCCTTCGACGCGAACTCGCTGAGCGCCGCCTTCACGAGCGAGCTCTTTCCGGTGCCGCGCGCGCCGGTGAGGAGCACATTGTTGGCGGGGCGCTTCGCGACGAACTGCGCGGTGTTGTCGCGCAGCCGCCGCTTCTGCTCGTCGACGTCCTTCAGGTCAGCGAAGCGAATGGTGTGCGGGTGGCGCACCGCCTCGAGGTAACCGCCGCGCGCGTGCTTGCGCCAGCGGAACGCGGTCGCCTTCCAGTCGGGCTCACCCGACGCGGGCGGAAGCAGGCGCTCGAACCGCTCGAGCAGGCCGTCCAACCGGTCGGCGATGCGCTTCCACTCGCCGTTCATTTGAGGGTGAACACGAGCAGCCAGTAGTACTGCAGCGTTTCGAGGTGCGCCTCGCGGGCGATGGGCAGCACCGCCGAGCGAAGCTCTTCGGCCGTCGGGAAATTCTTCAGGACTTCGAACTCCTCGCCGTTGGCGAGCTTGCGCATCTGGTAGGTGTTGCCTTCGGCGTCCTTGCGCGTGACCGGCGACGAGCTCCCCTCGGCGAACTGGTTGTCGAGGATTCCCACGACCGCACCGGGTAGCAGCCGTGTCGAGAGGTTCGCCACGAACTGCGCGATGCCGCTCTTCTTGACATGCGACCACCAGAAGCCGGCGAATGCAGCGTTGCATCCCTCGGGGACACCTTCCAGCGAGACCGCGTCCGCCTTGAAGAAATGGGCCTTGCCCGGCGCGATGGGTTTCTCACGCGCGATCTCGAGCACCGCCTCGTTGATGTCGCACGCGTAGACCCGCTTCGCCGCGTTCGCGATGTGCTGCGTCCAATAGCCCGTTCCGCAAGCCACTTCGAGCACCGTGCGTCCCGCGTAGAGCTTGGGGACGCGTCCACGCAGCCACTCGAGCTCCTGTTGCCGCTCGGGCTTGTCGTAGACCTTCTCGTATTCCTTGGCGCGCTTGGAGTAGTAGTCCTCGAGGTGCGGGGTCGTGCTGCGCGGCTCTTTCATGGCGTCGTGGCCTCGTTATTGTCAGCTTCGGTAGTCGGCGTTGATCTTCACGTAGTCGTAGGAGAAGTCGCAGGTCCACACGGTCGCCGTGTCCACTCCGCGCCCGAGCGTCACGATCATCTCGATCTCCGCCTCCTTCATCACGCGTTTCCCCTGCTCCTCGGTGTAGCTCGCGGCGCGCCCGCCATTCTCGACGACGGTCACGCCACCCAGCGAAAGCCCGACGTACGCCGGGTCGAGATCCTCGATCCCCGCGTTGCCGATGGCGGCGAGGATGCGGCCAAGGTTCGGGTCCGACGCGAAGAATGCAGTCTTCACGAGCGGCGAGTGGGCGATGCATTTCGCCACGCGCAGGCACTCGCGGGCGCTGGCGCCACCCTCGACCGTGATTGTGATGAATTTCGTCGCGCCCTCGCCGTCGCGCACGATCGCCTGGGCGAGAAGCCGGGCGACTTCCATCACGGCCTCCTGGAGCTGGCCGAATTCGGCGGTGCCCTCGCCCACCATCAGCGGATTGCCCGCCTTGCCCGTGGCGACCAGGAGGAACGTGTCGTTGGTGGAGGTATCGCCGTCGACCGTGATCGCGTTGAACGTGCGATTCGCGGCATACGCGGCGAGGTGCTTGAGTGCGTCGGGTCCGACCGCCGCGTCGGTGGCGATGATGCCGAGCATCGTCGCCATGTTCGGCTGGATCATTCCGGCGCCCTTCGAGATGCCCGTCACCGTGATGATGCGCCCGTCGATCG
>Ga0070731_10002178_pt1 | contig 19018 bp, 15 predicted proteins | sample Coa_R1_2_FD_66448 | JGI IMG/M metagenome (GOLD analysis project Ga0070731, IMG submission 66448) | Surface soil microbial communities from Centralia Pennsylvania, which are recovering from an underground coalmine fire - Coalmine... | ecosystem: Environmental > Terrestrial > Soil > Unclassified ... | reverse complement strand
GTGCTGCCCGACCGCATCGAGACCGGCACCTATGCGATGGCGGTGGCCATGGCGGGCGGCGATGTCTTCCTGGAAAACACGCGCGCTGATTTGCTGCAAACCGCGCTGGACGTGCTGGAACAAACCGGCGTCACCGTCACGCCCAACAATCAGGGCATCCGCGTCGCCCGCAACGGCGCCGGACTCAAACCCATCGAGGTGACGACCGCGCCGTTTCCCGGATTCCCGACCGACCTGCAGGCGCAGCTCATGGCGCTGATGACGCGCGCGCGCGGCACCTCGCACATTGTCGAGACCATCTTCGAGAACCGCTTCATGCACGTGCAGGAACTGGCGCGGCTCGGCGCGCGCATTCACCTCGAAGGCGAGCGGGCAACCATCGAAGGCGTCACGCGGCTCAAGGGCGCGCCGGTGATGGCGACCGACCTGCGCGCCTCGGTGTCGCTGGTGATCGCGGCGCTCGCCGCCGAAGGCGAGACCGTCGTCAATCGCGTCTATCACCTCGACCGCGGCTTCGAGCGGCTCGAGGAAAAGCTCGGGCGCTGCGGCGCCGCCATCGAGCGGCTCGCGGGATAGCCCGCGAACTTTTTCGCGTCGGAACAAAGCCCGCTCGTCCCCGGCCCGTCATTGCGGGGAATGACCGGATAAGCTGCGGCGCAACGCTTGATTCGCGGAGAAAGATAATGAGCGGCCCCGCGACCTAGGAGCGATGCGTCAAGCAGTTACGGGGCCGCTCACCCGCGTCAAACTATCGTCTGACCGGACGTTATTAGGTCGGCATTTGTTGCCGAGGTGCTAACAAACGGATGCGTACAACTACGCAGGCAGCCTCGCATAACCCGCCCGGGCATGAGCCAGCCGCAACGGCAAGTGACATCCGTTTGCTCCGTACGCAAACGGCAAACTACGCACAGAGAATTTCGGCGGTCAGGGGCGTTTCCTCTGAACCCAAAACTCATACATGCGCTTGAATGTGTTGGGATGCCGATCTTCAAATTTGTCCCATAGACTCAGATCGACTTCCGCAGGCCTGGAAAACTGCGAGCAGAATTGATCGTGGATTTCGCCGATGATATTGAAGCCGAGAAATTCCAGATTATTTTCATTGAGAAAGCTTTGTATCTTCGGAATTGTATATCGATGCATCTGCGTCGGCAGGAATAGATCGCGAAATTCGCTCGTGGAATAGAAATCCGTAAACGTCAGTACGTCGGCGAGCGAGGCATTGCTGGCTGCAGCAGCGATCAATTCTTGTCGCGCGCGCCGAATGCTTTCGACAGAAGTCGTGAAACCGCGCTCCTTAAGCCAGCGCTGAGCGACAATGACGTTGTGGTGTGCGCGCTCGCTGTAAATGCCAACCTGCATGCAACCGTCCGGCTGGAGCAACCGTAGAAGCGTGCGCCATCCCCTCTCCAGATCGGCCGTATGGTGCAACACACCGCTCGAGGAAATCATGTCGAATTGCCTGTCCAGGTTACCGAGTTCCAGAATGTCGGCTTGAGCATATTCAATATTTTTTATGCCCATCGCCCGCGTCTTTTCCTTTGCGTAGCATAGGCTGGACAAACTCAGATCGACGGCAAGGATCCTGGCCTCCGGCAAGACCTGCGCAAAGATGATCGAATGATGGCCGGTTCCGCACCCGGCGATGAGTACATCGAGGTCGGTACCTTTCCCGATTTTGCGAAAATTGCTGAAGGGAAATTGCAGCGGCATCCACTCGTCGACCGGCATTGGCCGGTTGGGCGACAGCTTGACCCAACGCGGAAAAGGATTTTCTTCGTACTGTTCCCGCACCTTGACGGAAGTGTCGTTGGCAATTGGCGTGAGTTGCGGGATCGCGGTTCGCAGCTTTCGTTCAGCCGCCGGCACCAGAATTTGTTCTTCCAGCAATCCGCCTATGCTCCCTGGCCACGACCGCTTGAGCAATTCCCCCGCGGACAGACAATCGAGCTGCATGTAGGAGGAAAGCAGCCCGATCTCCATCGGCGAAACGGCCGCGTGTACATCAAGCGCGTGGTTGATTCGATCCCGTAGTCGTTGTGCGCGATCGTTTTCGGCGGCAGTCAGATCGAAAACATATTCATTGATGAAGCATTGCCGTCCCAATGCGCAGCAAAGTCCCAGTATATGTTTGTCTTGATGGCCGCGGTCCTGTGTGACGACTTCAAGAAGCGCCGCGCGGAGCGACGTCAAGAGGCGTTCGATTTCAAGGTCGAATACAGTGCTTCTTTCAAGGAGTGCCGGGAGCAGCGGGTCGGCTGCAATTTGTGCCAGTCCGGTCGGGCCCAACAGTTCCCGCAACGAGAGCCGGCGAGGCCACGCTGCCATGGCGCGCTGAATTGCGGCGCCGATAACGGGATCCGCCTTGAGTATCCCCTTGGCAATGTTGAAAAGTTCATGCGGCTTCGCCCACGCTTCGCGCAACGCGCGGGCAATCACGTCCCGTATCTCGTCGGCGCCGGGAAAGAACTTCCACCGTTTCACACAGTCGACAAAGAACGCCTTGGTTTCTTCTGTCTCCCGGAGCCGTATCAGGCGGATGGCTAGCGGCGTCGCCTCTTCTTCCCGCCTGTCGCCAAGCAGCATCCAGCCCTGTGTCAAAAGGGCCTCAATGAATTTGGGGTCGACGTTGGGTTCCGGCTGTGTCGCGGCCGATTGCTTGCCGCCGCGCTGGCTCGCACGCCTCAATTTGCGGTTCATCGTGGGCCCCTACACCGTGGGTCAATCACGCTGCAAGCTCACGCATGATGCGATAAAGCCGCGCCTGCCCTTCGAAGCCGATGCCGGGACGGTCATTCAGCGTCAGATAGCCGTCCTCAAGTACGGCGTCGTCGGCGAAGCCGCCGAAATCGCCGAACACGCCGGGATAGGATTCCGCGCCGCCCAGACCGAAGCCGGCAGCGATCGCGAGCGACATCTGGTTGCCGCCATGAGGAAACAGCAAACTGCGCGGCCATTGGTGGCGCGCCAGCATCTCGATCGTGCGCGCATACTGTACGATGCCGTAAGCCTGCGGCGGATCGACCTGAATGACGTCCTCACGCGCCGCGCTCAGGCCGCCGAAGCGTACGAGATTTTCCACGTCCTGAGTGGAGAACAGATTCTCGCCGGTGGAGAGCGGCGCGTCGTAGGCGCCGGCGATCTCGGCGAGCAGCGCGAAGTCGAGCGGGTCGCACGGCTCCTCGAACCAGCGGAGCCCAAACGGTTTGAGTCCTCGCGCGTAGGCCAGCGCCTCATCGCGGCCGAATTTGGAGTTGGCGTCGACCGCGAGCTTGCCGCCACGCGGCAGGAGCGATTTCACCGCCTCGACGCGGGCGAGATCGTCAGCGAGCTTCATGCCGCCGACTTTCATCTTGAGCATCGTATAGCCGGCATCGAGATGGCCGCGCATCTCGTCCTGCAGATCCTTCGTGGTCTTGCCTGGCGCGTACCAGCCCGCGCCCACGTAGCAAAACACCTTCTCGGCGATCTTGCCATTATTGTAGTGCTCGGCGAGCAAGCGGTGCAGCGGCTTTTGCGCGATCTTGGCCACCGCATCCCAGACCGCGACCTCGATGGTGCCGATGCCGATCGAGCGCTCGCTGTGGCCGCCGGACTTTTCGTTCTGCATCATCACCGCGAGAATCTTCTCCGGCGCGAAATTGTCGCCCACTCCGTTGAGCAGCGATTTCGGATCGGCTTTGAGCACGCGAGGAATAAAGCGCGCGCGCATCTGCGCGCCGCAGGCGTAGCGGCCGGTCGAATTAAAGGCGAAGCCCACGACCGGCTTGCCGTCGCGCCTGACGTCGGTGATGACGGCGACGACCGACGTGGTCATCTCCGAGAAATCGATGCTCGAATTGGCGAGCGTCGAATTCAGCGGGATCGCGGTTTCGCGGACGTCGATGATGCGCATGCGTGTGCCGGCTCAGAGTGGATAGTTCGAGTAGATGCGCGTAAACTGCGCGTCTTTGGCGATGCTCGCCGGTGTCACCAATTCCTGGTGCAGAATGAAATCGTAGCATTGCTCGAAATTGTAATGCCGCGACGTGCATTCGGGGTCGCGAGCCCAACGCTGCTCGATCAGTTTTTTCACATACCGGTTGTCGAAATGCAGCTCCGACACCCTCTGGACCGTCCCGATGTCGATCCCTGCCGTCTTGTAGGAGAGATAAGCAAGCTCGCTGCAATAGATCGCGTCGTTGTTGAACGAGAAAAAGATATCGTAGGGCCTGCCGTAAAGCGCCTTGGCGGCGGCGACGATTTTGTCCTGCTGTGCAGCGGTCAGACTGGGGTCGCGGTTGATGGCGACCCGCCCGAGAAATCCGCGGCTGATCCAGTCCGCCAACGGCGTCGCCGTCACGGTCCGCGCCGCCTCGATCACGACAATCCTGTCGCCGTCGTGTGCTACGAGCCCCATGTGGGTGAACGGATGGGCCGTGGCGATCAGTATGGGCATCGCCTGGGGATTTGTGGATGTCTGAAAGACGAGGTCACCATCCCGCAGCGGCGGAAACTCCTGATTTTCCGCCGCATATAACCCGCCGGCCGCCAGACCTACGCACAGTATGACAAGGACGGCCCAACGATTCTTCATGCGGCATACTCACGCTTTGCATCTATTTCGATCTTACCGGCCTACTGTATCTGCGGAATCTTGGCGTCGACGATGACCCTGTGCCACCGGTCGATCTCTTTCTTCAGATAAGCGGCGAACTCTTGCGGCGTATCGGCGACGACATCGAAGCCGAGCTCCTTGCATTTGGCCTGCACGTCGGGAAGCGCCAGTGCCTTGACGATCTCGCGGTTGAGAAGCGCGACGATGTCGGGCGGCGTGCCTCCCGCCACAAATACGCCCTGCATGGTGTCGGACTCCTGATTTTCGGCGCCGGCTTCCGCCATGGTCGGAACGTCCGGCAGCGCCGGCGACCGCTTCGCCGACGTCACCGCGAGCGCGCGTATGCCGCCGCCAACGATCAGCGGATAGGCCGGTGGCAGCGTGGCAAAACCGATCGGTGTCTGATTGGAAAGAACAGCCTGCACCGCCGGAGCGCCGCCATTGTAGGGGACGCTGGTGGCATCAAGCTTGAATGTCAGCTTGAACAGCTCGGCAGCAAGCATCGGCGTGGTGCCGAGCCCGGATTGGGCGATGGCATATTTGCCGGGATTCGCCTGCAGCAACGCGATCAGCTCCTTGACGGTCTTCACCGGCATCGAGGGATGGACCATCAGCACGTTCGGCGAATCCACCGCCAGCGTCACCGGCGCAAAGTCCTTGAATGGATCGTAGGGTGGGTTGGCATAAAGGCTCGGATTGACGGAGAAGCTCGAGCTCGCCACCACGATCGTGTAGCCATCCGGCGCCGAGCGCGCGACCAAGGTCATGCCGATGTTGCCGCCGGCGCCCGGATGATCTTCGACGTAGAATTGTTGCCCGAGCGCTTTGGAAAGCTTGTCGGCTAACAGACGTCCGATCAGATCGCTTGGACCGCCGGCCGCAAACGGCGCAATGATCTTGACTGGATGGCTGGGATAAGCGTCAGCGGCGAGGCACGAGCCGACCCAGACCAGACTCACGCAGAGAACTGCCAGCCGCGCCGCGAAAATTATCCGGTGCATCGCGTTCTTCCCCCTTCGGCACAGGTCATTATTGACCTGCTAGTCCATTTGAATCCCGGCCGCCTTCACCACTTTGTCCCAGCGCGCGGCTTCGGACTTGATGCGTTCAGCGAATTGCGCCGGCGAATTGCCAACCGCAACGAAGCCGAGTGCATCGAGCTTCTGTTTGATCGCCGGATCGGCCAGCATCTTGACGATGGCCGCGTTCCACTTGTCGACGATCTCCTTCGGCGTTCCGGCCGGCGCCACGATGCCGGTAAGCGTATCGCTTTCCAGTCCCGGCACACCCTCTTCGATGTTGGTCGGCAAATCGGGAAGAGCCGCCGCGCGTTCCTTGGCAAGAAGCGCGATGCCGCGCAAGCTCCCGTCCTTGATGGCACCGATCGCGGGTGGCAACGCTGTGAATGAGATCTGGGTGTGATTGCCGAGCGTGGAGTTGACCGCCAGCGGCGCGCCATTGAACGGCACCATGACAAGGCCGGGCAGATCGAACATTTGCTTCATCTGCTCGGCGGCCAGGTGGGGGGTCGAGCCGGTCGCCGGCTGCGCGTAGCTGAATTTGGCCGGGTCGGCTTTGATGAGAGCGATGAGCTCCTTGAGGTTCTTTGCTGGCACCGACGGGTGTACCGCCACCACGTTGGGCGAAGTAGCGACCAGCGAGATGGGCGCGAAATCCTTGATCGGGTCGTAGCCGATCTTCGAGTACATGCTCGGATTGATGATGAAGCCGGTCGAAACGGCGACGATGGTGTAGCCGTCCGGCGCAGCGCGCTTGCCGGTCTCGACCCCGAGATTACCGCCGGCACCCGGCAGGTTCTCTACATATACTTGCTGACCAAAGACGTCGGACACGCGTTCCGCCACCAGTCGGCCGATGACGTCGGTCGGGCCGCCCGCCGCAAACGGGACGATCATGCGGATCTTGTGATCGGGATAGGCGCTTTGCGCGAGTGCCGCGCCCGCCATTAAGGCGGCCGCCAAGGCAACCGCGATGCGCAGTACTATCTGCCTCATGGACTGTCCTCCCTCGGATCGTTCTTGCTATCATCGCTTCCTTCATCGCAAAAGGAAACGCCAAAAGGAAACGGCAGAAGGAAATGCCATGTCGAGCAAGAAAATAACGCGAGACGATCTGCGCGCCGCCGCGGAGAAGTACAAGAATTGGGGAAAGTGGGGGCCGAACGACGAAATCGGCACGCTCAATTATACGAACCCGGAGGACATCGTCGCTGCGGCGCAGCTGGTCAAGAAAGGCAAGGTGATCTCGCTCGCGCTCAACTTCGACAATAACGGACCGCAGGGCGGCAAGACCAATTATCCGGCGCTCGGCCGCATCAATCCGCTGCACACCATGCTGCGCACCGGCACCGACGCCTATTCGGGCGTACTCGACCAGCGCGGCATCCGTGCCGCGGACGACATGGTGGTGATTCCGCTGCAATGCGGCACTCAGTGGGACGGACTGGGCCACGTGTTCTACGAGAACAATATGTGGAACGGCTACGATTGCCGCGAGGTGTCGTCGTTCGGCGCCGCGAAATGCGGCATCGAGAAAACCAAGGCGAAGATGGTCGGCCGCGGGGTGTTTCTCGACGTGGCGCGCGCGCTCGACAAGGAATGTCTCGACGACGGCTACGGCATCACCTGCGAGGACCTCAACAACACCGCCGAGGCACACAACGTTACGCTCAAGCGCGGCGATTACGTCATCGTGCGCACCGGGCAGATGGAGCGGTGCCTCAAGGCCGGCAACTGGGACGGCTATCCGGGCGGTGACGCCCCTGGCTTCGCGTTCGAAACGCTGGAGTGGATCGCGCGCACCGAGCTGGCTGCGCTCGCCAGCGACACTTGGGGCTGCGAAGTGCGGCCCAACAACACCGAGGGCGGCATCAACCAGCCCTGGCACTGGATCACCATCCCGATCATGGGCATGACCATGGGCGAGATCTTTTATCTGAAAGACCTCGCCGAGGATTGCGCCAAGGATGGCGTCTACGAGTTCATGTTCGTCGCGCCGGCGATTCCCATTACGGGCGCGGTCGGCTCGCCGACCAATCCGCTGGCCATCAAGTGACGCCAAGCGTCATCCTGGATGCGCGAAGCCGACCCGGATCTTCACATCGCTATTGCCCCCGATAGCGCCCGAATTTGCCGACGCTCGCGATGGCGCCCTTTTCTCGCCGCCATTGCCATTCAGTGAGCCAGCGGGGGTTGGCGCGCATTCTTGGCGCCGGAGTTCCCTTAAGGGTTCAGCGTGATCGTCCGACGCGTTGTGCAAGGTGAATCCATTGTGTCCCGCCGCGCACTGCTGGGCGGGCTCGCGTGCGCGGGCAGCGCGCTGGCGCTTGACGGATGCGCCGATTTGGGTGCGACCGGCGCACTCTTCGACGCTTCGTCACTCTCGGTTGACCCCACATTGCTCGTGGCCACCACGCGCAAGGAGGCGAACGGCGGGCGCGCGAAGCCCTGGTTCGGGCCAGAACGTGCCTCCACGATGACGCTCGCGCGCGCCAAGCTGGTGCCGCCGGACAACGGCCGTCTGTCTCTAGCCTCAGTTGGACTTGACGATTGGCGCCTTGATACGGTCGAGCCGATTTCGGGAGAAATTGGTGATCTTCTTGCGCAGGCGGGTGGCGGCGGCGGAGATGTCCTGATCTACGTGCACGGATTCAAACAGACCTTCGAGAAATCGGCGCTCGATGCAGCGCATCTCTCCGATGGTATCAGGTTCCACGGCCGCACCATGCTATTCTCCTGGCCTTCGAAGGCAGGACTATTCGACTACGCCTATGACCGCGACAGTGCGATGTGGTCCCGCGACGACTTCGAACGCGTGCTCCATTCCGTTGTGACGGCCCCTGGCGTCGGCCGCATCCATATCGTCGCGCACAGCATGGGCACCATGCTGACCCTCGAAAGCCTGCGTCAACTCGAAGCGCAATATGGTGACAATGATGCAGACAGGATCGGCGCCGTCGTGTTCGCCGCGCCAGACATTGACATGGATGTGTTCTCGGCAGCGATAACCCATATCGGTCCGCTCGCCCGCAAGATCACCGTAATCACCTCGACGAACGATCGCGCGCTGGCATTGTCAGGACGGATCGCGGGCGGGACGACGCGCGTCGGCGCCGCTGAGAAGGCCGCTATCGAGCGGCTCGGGGTGCGTGTGATCGATGCATCCCAGGCAGGCTGGGGCATCGTGAACCACGATTTGTTTCTATCGAACGCCGACGTACAGCAGATGATACGCCGCTCGATTGACGCCGCCGCCGCGTGAACTCGCGCTAACTAAAGCGCAAGTCCGCTATTGGTTGGCCTCGTGGCTTTGGGCGTAATTATGATGCTCTGATGTTGGAGATTCATCGTGACCTTGCAGCCCGTTGGATTTCCCATTGGCCTGGATGGCGGTTGCCCTTGTCTGGGCCTCATCGCCGGCCGCCGGCTGCTGCAGCAACGCGCGCGGCACATCGCCGCCACTGTCCTCACGTTTTGACATTCCCTCGAAGCGTGCATTTTCTTCGATCGACAGCGATCGATGAAAAATATCGCCTTCGACGACGGCGGTGCTGTTCAACTTGACCCGGCTCGCGCGAATGGTGCCCTTGACTGTCCCGCCGACTGTCAACTCCTGCGCGACCAGGTCGCCCTCCACTTTTGCGCCCTCGCCGATCAGAACCGTCAACGCCCGAAGCTCGCCCTGGATTTGGCCCAAGACATGCACGGTACCCTCGTCAACAACAATCTTGCCGACCACAGTCATACTGCGGCCGATGGCGGAAATCTGATCGGCGGGTACCCGTGGCGCCACCTCTGTTGCTGACGGGATTTGAGGCTGCTGAACGGCGGCCGGTGGCTGGTCGTTATCGTCTTTGAATTTTCCGAACATTGCACCCTCCTTGTACGCGTCAGTCTCGGTTCAAGACATTCAGGTGGCGTAGTAGATGCGATGGAAGCGGTTGCCGAGAGCAGTGAGCACCGCCTGCCCGGTCGATCGAGTCGCCTCGGCGACCTCATCGATGGTCATCGTGGCGCCGATCAACGTGGCCATCGCGCCGCTTTCTGCGGCGCTGCTGTCGGGCAAATCGGTGACATCAATCGCAATCAGGTCCGGTGAGGAAGGCGTGGTCACCGTCACCGGGCAGCGGTAGCCGTCAACAATCGCGTGAAGTTTGGCCTTGGGATGCCATGAACGCGGAAAGCCGTCGGCGTGACCAATCGAAGCGAAAGCGAGGCGGCGCCGCTTCGGTTCAGCATCCATGAAGCTGTGCCCGGGCATCGGGTCCCGCACCTGCACGATGCGGGCGCGCAGTTCGACAACAGGGAGCATCGGATTTGCCGAGCCAGGAACCGGGTTTATTCCGAAAAGCGCCGAGTCCGCGCGCACGAGATCGAAGTGGGTCCTTCGATCGAGGAGAATGCTGGAAGCGCCGGCCAGCGAAGCGGGGATGTTTTCGTAAAGGCTGCTCAGCTCACTGAACCAGGCGATCTGGCGTTCGCTCTGCGGATCGCCAGCCCGCTCCGTCCTTGCCATGCTGCTCATCAAGAGCGTGATGCCATGCTTTACAACGCTCACCCTGGATGGCAGCTCCGCCGCCTCCGCCATCGATAGTCCGAGGCCGTTGGCGCCGGTATCCACGTTGAGTGCACAACCGCCTGTCCACCTGTTCGCGCTGACGAAAGCGTTCCATTCGGCGAGCTCGGTTACGCTGTTGATGACGGGTTGCGCATCAAGGTTTGCAAAAACCGGCGCGGCATCTGCGTGCAGCCCGTGCAGAACGTAGATGGTGGAATCCGGCGCCGCGGTGCGTACGCGCCTGGCTTCAGCAAGATTGTTGACAAAGAACGTTCGGCAGCCCGATTTGGCCAACGCATCCGCGACCCAATCGACTCCGCATCCGTAGGCATCGCACTCAAGGACCGCCGCACATTCAGCGTTGGTGCTCTTGGCAAGCCTTTCCCAGTTATAGGCTAGTGCGGTCAGATTGATCGTGAGAGTGGCGCCAACCTCACTTTCCGGCGGCCCGTCCCGGGCAACGCACGCCGTCAGTCTTTTGTGGTTGACGACGAGGCGGCCTCCCCGATTGGTGATTTTTCCAGATACTGATCCGTCAACGACAACGTCGGCACCCGACTCGATCGTCAAACTGCCGCAGACGCTTCCCCGCACATGCAAGGAGCAGTTTTTCTGAACAACCGCATCGGTGAAAAGGGAACCGTCCGTTTCGGTAGAGCAGCTGATGACCAGCGGCTCTGGAATGTCGCGCTGATCCTCGAACGGCTTAACTACGGCCAGCGGCATCGCCAGCACTCCACACAACGCTACGGCCTAGCAGGCCTTTTTTAGGGCTTATTCACCATATTCGTCAGCACAGCGTGGCGGAATACGAGGCCTCTCGGACGGCCGTTCTATCAACAGTTTTCCAAGGCGCGCGGGCGCGTCGGCGTCTTATTAATATTAATAATAGTGGAACCGAAGCCATCAGCCGGAACAGCCATCTTCTAACAACGACAATCGCACCTACAACAAGCGACGTTCGCCCTCGTTGCGCTGATTATCGCGCGGATACACTCGACTGATTTCCGGTAATGCGTGCGGCAACAGACGGCGCGGCGATAATACCTTTGACACCCAGCCAGGCCGACCTGCGAATCAATTCGGACGTGCGCAACAAGTTGTCGCCTTCGCGGCGAAAACTTGGCTGCCGTAAATGGCAGTGATTAGCGGGGTCAACTGGGCACGGGATCCGGCAAGCGTCATCATGCCGACCCCAGTAACCGGGAAAATCGCACCAGTTGCGTTGTAGTAGCGTTCGTTGCGTGTGTAACGAGCGGCGCGGCCCGTCAATCAGGTTCCCGCCTTTGGTGGGTCGCGCCGTCTCCGCCCGCTTACAGCATCGTGTGCGCACATCCCATCATTTTCCGGCCGTTTCCCCCGTTATAATTTGAAAAATACCGTGAGCAGGCGAGCGCTAACGCGCCAGCGGGGCGACCCGGATTCCGCTCCAACCTGAGCGGTCGATAGCGTCCTGGACGATACCCGATGCCTTGGCGTGTTCGGCGAATTCGCTGAGAAACGCGAGCCGCGCGGCGTGGCCTTTCGGCACGGCAAGCCCCAGTGAATTGAAACCATAGCGGCCTTCCCAGACGCGCGAGCCCGGAAAGCGGGCAACATAGTGGCGCAAGACTTCATGCAGCGACGCGAACAGATCTGCTTCGCCGCGCTGCAGAATCTGGAACGTAGGCTCAGGCATATCGGCGTAAACGAAAGCGGCGTGCTTGATGATCTTCTGAAGCGCGATGGTTGAAGCGTGGTGGCGCACCGCGGCAATCCGCACTCCCGGTCGATCCGCGTCGGCGATGCTCCGGTACGGAGAAGCTGGAGGCGCAAGCAACGTGTAGTCCGCCTCGACGATCGGTGGCGAGTAATCGACCTTGGTGGCCCGCTCAGCCTCGATGCCGATGATGCCCGCATCGCAGGCGCCGGACGCGATGCTGTCCAGCGCGTTCGCCGGGTTGGGATGCTCGACCGGCACACCCTGCACGCCGATGCGCGCACCAAGTGCCGCAACGAGATCGATGGGCCAACCGCGCAGTTCGCCGGTCGCCGTGTCTTTATTATATTGCGGGACATACAACGCGACCCGGATTCTGCCGGCCTTCACAAGATCGGCAACGCGTGGATCGACTGACGGCTGAGCTTGCGGCATTTCGCACCTGATATGAATCAATCACGGGGCCGACAGTTTAGCGAGCGTAGAGCAAATTCCGATCAAGCCTAACCATAACCGCTCGTCCCCGCGAAAGCGGGGACCCTAGCCCGGAGCGTATTTGATTCCGGTCAGCGCCGCGACGCCGGCGAGCGCGGTGATGACCGCCGCGAAGGTGACATGCGCGGCGAATGGCCCGGCGGCAGCAGACAGCAACCCGATGCCGATCACCGGTACGGAATTGCCGGCAAACAGCGCGATCAGATAGCTCGAGACCACCTCGCTGCGCCGGTCGCTGGGCGCGATCCGGTTGATCACTTCGAGGCTCCCGCGATAACCGAGCCCGCCAGACACGCCGCCGAGCGCCGCAGCGAACAGCAAGAGCGGCAGTGACTGAGCGACTTCGGCGGCGACCACAAGCCAAACGCTCGGCAGCAGCACCGCCAGCGCGCCGAGCATGGTGGGTTGGCTATCGAGGCGGCCGGTACCGAGAATGGTCAAGGCCGCGATCCCGAACACCTCGCAGACGAGCGCACCCGCGACCGCAGGCGCCGAGACGTGCAGATTATCGGCCAGCAGGTTCGGGATGAGCGCGGAGTAGAAGCCGATCAGCGCGAACGTGGCAAATCCGGTGACGGCCGGCGCAATGAATTGGAGGCGGATGTTTTGCGGCACGCCGAGCCGGGGCTTGAGCGAGGCGTGTCCGAGGCGGTTCGGCTTTTCGATCGTTTCCGGCGCGAACAGGATGGCGATGGCGACTACAAACAGTCCGATCAGATAAACGTAAAAGGGCAGCTGCAGCGGCAAGATCGCGAATTGCGCCAACAACCCGCCCAGCAGCGGACCCACCGCGCAACCGAAAAAATTCGCTGCCGCTGCAATTCGTGCTGCGAGTCCCCGCTGCGCGCCGCCATAGAGCTCCGCGATCCAGGCGGTCGACGTCCCTGATGCCAAGCCCGTTGAGAAGCCACTCAGTGCCCGACCTACAAAGAGCCATGCTGTGCCTGCAGCGGCCGCAAAAACGACAGCACTGGCAATACCAAAGGCGATCGCCGGTAAGATGACGGCGCGGCGGCCGATTTGGTCAGACAGGCGACCCAGAAATAACAGCGCAACAAGGTTGCCCAAGACGTAGACCGCATAGATCAGCGTCAACGTCACGCCGGAAAATCCGAAATGCTGCTTGTAGAGCGGATAAAGCGGTGTCGGCAGAATGGCGCCGACGAACATGGCGCCAAGCTCGATGGCGACGATCGCCAGCGCCAGAACGTTACGGTTGCGATGCATCGCGATCGGTGTCACGGCGGCCCCGTTAGTACTTATTCGGCTAATTGTTTCAGCCGCCGATCGTTCGAGACACCCGATTACCGGCTTCGCATTTGGCGATCAAGTGACCGTCACAGTTTCGTAGCTGAGCGCGGCGACGGTTGCGCTTTGCTGCACATCGACTACCTTTAGGGCATTCCAGCAATGCAGAAACGGTTACGCCAGAGGTACCGAAATGGATACCAAAACGGACACCAAGCAATATCCCGTGACTCATACCGAGGCGGAGTGGCGCAAGATCCTTTCGACCGAGCAGTACCGCATCATGCGCGAGCACGGCACCGAGCCGCCTGGAAGCTGCGCGCTCAATTACGAGAAGCGCGCCGGCACATTCTCCTGCGCGGCCTGCGGCCAACCCCTGTTCATGTCGAAGCAAAAATTCGAAAGCGGCACCGGCTGGCCGAGCTTCAACGACCCGGTGCCCGGCTCGACCGAGACCTCGACCGATCGCAGCTATTTCATGACCCGCACTGAGGTGCATTGCAGCCGCTGCGGCAGCCATTTGGGTCACGTCTTCGACGACGGCCCGCCGCCCACGCACTTGCGCTACTGCATCAACGGCGAGGCGATGAACTTCAAGCCGGAGTAACGGCCAGCATTCCGGGACGGCCCGAAGGGCCGGCCCCGGAAACACTGTCTCCCCCCTAATGCGCCGCCCCAGAAAAATCCTGCGGCACGGATGAGCGTGCGACGCGCGCCTTGCGCGTGGTCGGCGGCGTATTGCGGCTGCGGCCGACGAAACGCGGGATGCCGGCGGTGATCACGGCGCCGATGGCGACGATATCGCCGTTCTTGATCGCGGCGAGCGCCGTGTCCTGCGTGCCGCCATCGGGTGCATCGATCAGCACGATGTCGGCAGCCTCGCCGGCGGCGAGGAATCCGGAATCGAGACCGTAGACGCGAGCATTGTTGCCGCTTGCCGCGCAGACGAATTTTTCCGGCGGCATGTTGGTGAGGCTGGCGCAATGGGCGATGGTGTAGAGCATGCCAAGCGGCATGACGCCGGTGCCGGTCGGTGTGTCGGTGGCGATGATGAAACGGTCGAAGGCGCCGTGCTGCTCGGCAAGCCGCGCGCACAGGAGCGTGGTGCGCAGATTGCCTGCCGTGCAGACCTGCAGCGCGATCTCGCTTTCTTTGATCACGCGCTCGAAATCGCGGTCCGGCATGGCGGTCGGGCCGCCGTTGATGTGAAACGAAACGTGCGGCTGCATGGCGAGCAGATGATCGCCGGTGATCGCGCCGGAGCCCGGAATGGACGCGCCGCCGGTGTGGCAGGTGGTGATCAGGCCCGCTGCCTTGGCATCGCGCACCAGCGGCACGTAATCGAAAGGCGTCTTCACCGCACCGAACCCGGCCTTCGCGAGTCTGACGCCGTTGACCGCCACCTCGACGAAGTCGGCGGCCTTCAGGCCCGGCTCCAGGATCACTGACCCTGCCAGCACCCGCATGCCGCCGGGCCGGTAATTCGCAAAGCAGCGCTGCGCCGCAAGCGCCAGCGCCTTGACGCCTTCCGGATCGCTCGGCCTCCCTGGCACGTGCACCTCCGAGGCCGAAATCGCCGTGGTGGTGCCGCCGTGGACGTAGCTTTCCAAATAGCCGACCGTGCGCTGCCGCGGCGTGTAATCGCCGAAAGTAATGTGCACGTGGGAGTCGATGAGGCCCGGTATCGCCGTCATCCCGCCCGCATCGATCACCACGTCGGCGTTTTCGACCGCGGCCACATTGGCCGTGCCGACGAGGGTGATGCGGCCGCCCTCGCTGACGATCGTGTCACCGCCCGCAAACGGCGAACGCCAGTCGCCGGAGACGATAGCTCCCAGATTGACGATTGCGACCTTCACTGAGCCGTACTCCGCGGGCAATGTTGCGCCTGCGAACCAGCCTAACCCGAATCAAAGGCCGGCGAAATCCGTCGAGCATTGATCCTCAGCGAAACCGAGAAATGGAGCAAAGAGGTCAGGTTCGCCGACGTCAAACCGCAGTGGTGTGCGGCTCGTTCTCCGTATGCGCTCCCTCAGGCCCCGCGGGGTGATGGCGTTCTCGAATTCTTCTCCACAGGGCATCACAGAATTTGCGATCAACAGGCCAGAAGTCCTGGGTCGATAACGCCGGATCGGGAATGGATGGCTCGACGCCGGCAGCCACGTCCATTGACCTTCCGCTGCCTAGCGAAGAGTCTGGCCGAATGCGATTACAGCAACCGCGAAAGGGCTCGGCATGGGCCAAATACCCATTGTGGCCAGGCTGAAAGCTTCGCTCCAAGCATCGGCCGGGGATGTCGTGTTCGGCATGGAGGACGGCACGGTCTCCATCTTTGGCCTTGTCTTCGGGGTTGCAGCGACGACCGACAACCAGTCGGCCGTGCTGATCGCCGGCGCGTCAGGTGCCGTTGCGGCCGCCGTGTCGATGATGGCCGGGACCTATCTCGATGCCGAAACCAGCGAAGACCAAGCCAAAATGCTCGACCAGCGCATTGCCGCCGATCTGAAGAACGATTCGGGTGCGGTGGTTGGCCGGATCGCACAACGGCTGCAGGCCGCCGGGCTGGCGCAAGAGCAGGCGGCTATCGCGAGCAATTTCCTTTCGTCGCAGCCCGCAATCCTGAAATCGTTCGCCATGGCATTGGCCCATCCGTCAGGCGGATCGATGGATAGCGCGCTGGTGCGATCATTATGGATGCTGGTTGCCGACTTCCTCGCAGCCGCGATCCCTATTCTGCCGTTTGCCTTTCTCCCCGTTTCCCAAGGCCGCATCGTTTCGGCAGGAATCACGACGCTGTTGCTGATCGCGCTTGGAATAGGACGCGCCCGCATTGGCGGCAGAAACATACTGCGCACTGTGATCGAGACGGTCGCGATCGGGGTTGCGGCGGCTCTCGCCGGCGTCGGCATCGGCGTTGGAATTTCCCGCCTCGCCGGCTGACGAGCCAAACGCCGACTCAGACTTCCACGCGAAAGCCCACCTCGATGATGGCGTCCTGCGGGATCTTGAAAAAATCCGGGGCGCGGCTTGCGACCCGGTTGAAGAACGAGAAAATCGCAAACGACAGCGGCCCCATCGCGGAGTCCTTCGCTCGGCGAACGATCGTTTCGTGTGCGATGTAATAATTTTTGTGGTCAAGATCCACATCGAAGCCAAGCATTTTGCAGTTGAACAAGGTCAACGGGATATCCGGGGTTTGCATGAAGCCTAGCTTCGTCTGAATGCGGAAGAAGCCGTGGCCCAGCTTCTGTACGGAATGGCGTTCACCGAACGGCACCCGCGGCCGATGCTCGAACACGAACGTCAACAAAACCACGTACTCGTGCAGCACGCGATTATGTTCGATGTGCCGCAGCAACATCGGCGAAGCGCCATGCTCGACCTTGGTCAGCCACACGCCCATCCCGGGCACCCGGCCGATGACCGTTCGATCGGCAAACGGAATGAACTGGTCGAGCGGCATCGACATATCGCGGAGGCGCTCTCTGACGACGGAGGCGCCCCTGCGCCATGACAGCATTATGACCGCAATCGCGCCGCCGATGAGGAGGGGAAACCAGCCGCCGGCGACGAATTTCATCGAGTTGGACACGAGGAACGTGGCGTCGATAGTGCCGAAGGCCGCAATGACCGGAATCGCGACCGCCGGCGACCACGCCCAGCGCGTCACCGCGACGCGATACAACAGGATCGTGGTGGTGAGCATGGTCCCGGACACGGCGATGCCGTAGGCGGCCGCGAGACTATCTGAAGTCTTGAACAGGATGACCGTGAGCAGCGTCGCCGCCATCAACAGCCAATTGGCGGCAGGCACGTAAATCTGCCCCTCTTCATCGCTCGAAGTGGAGACGATGCGCGCCCGCGGGCATAGGCCCATGATCATCGCCTGGCGTGTCATCGAGAACACACCCGAGATCAGCGACTGGGAAGCGATGATGGTGGCAAGCGCCGCGAGCACCACCATAGGCATGAGAAGCACGCTCGGCGTCAGTTTGTAGAACGGATTATCAGCCGCATTTGGTTCAGCGAGGATCAGCGCACCCTGGCCGAAATAGTTGAGGAGCAGCGCCGGCAGGACGAGTCCGAACCAGGCTCGCCGAATTGCCAAGGGTCCGACGTGACCCATGTCCGCGTAGAGCGCCTCGCCACCGGTCAATGCCAAAAACACCGCGCCGATGACGGCGAACGCGATGAACGGATTGTGGGCGAAGAAGTACGCGGCAGCCAGTGGATTGACCGCCCAGAGGATCTCCGGCCTCATCAAGATGCCCGCAGCCCCGAGCGCCCCGATCGCAACGAACCAGACGACCATGACGGGGCCGAACAGTTTACCGATGCTCTCGGTTCCACGATGCTGGATCAAAAACAATGCGATCAGGATCGCGAGAGTCACCGGCACCACGAATTTGTCGAAGGACGGCGCCACCAGCTTGAGTCCCTCCATGGCGGAGAGCACTGAAATGGCCGGCGTGATGACGCCATCGCCATAGAGCAGAGCGGCACCGATGATCCCCAGCAATACGAGGATCGGTAGCGTCGACCCGTCACGAATGCGGTCGCCGCCGACGAGCGACAGGAGCGCGAGGATGCCTCCCTCCCCTTCGTTGTCGGCGCGCAACACGAAGACGACGTACTTAAGCGACACCATCAGCATCAGCGCCCAGAAGATCATCGACACGATGCCGAACACTTCATGCGGGGCTGGAACGGGGTGACCGATTCCGGTCAGCGCGACCTGGAACGCATAAAGCGGGCTGGTGCCGATGTCGCCATACACGACGCCGAGCGCGGTCAGCGCCAGAAACCAAGGATTGCCCAAGTGATGCGCGCCCGGTCCGGTACCCCGATGCGCTGGTTGCTGAGGGCTCTCGGAATCCACCGCCAACGTGGCCGCGTCCGCGCCGCTCGGTTTGTCCAAGAACCAATTCATGGCCGACCTTATCGCCAGCGGCGCGCGCTACCGACCCTCTCGCCCAGTGTATTCAAGATTTGGGCCATCGACAGTGAGAGGTCTGGCTCGTCGAGCACAAGTAAATTCATCGCCACAGTCGCTTGCTGGCGATGGCAGCGCCGTCGCTGAGCGCCCGCAGCTTGGACCAGACGATGCTGTCGGCGACTATCGGCTCGGCGCGCACCGCGGTGCCGAAACCGCAATCGACGCCGGCGATCAGCCGCTCGCGATCGACGACCTGGGCATAGCGTCCGATGCGCTGCGCCACCAGGCGCGGATGCTCGACGAAATTCGTCGTCGAGTCGATGACGCCGGGAATGAGAATCTTGTCGTCGGGAATCTTGATCTCCTTGAGGTCTTCCCATTCGTGGTCATGCCGCGGATTGGCGGCTTCGATGCTGAAGCCCTGCACGCGCGCCTTGAACGCGATATCGATGATCTTGGTCAC
>Ga0070731_10002177_pt1 | contig 19022 bp, 15 predicted proteins | sample Coa_R1_2_FD_66448 | JGI IMG/M metagenome (GOLD analysis project Ga0070731, IMG submission 66448) | Surface soil microbial communities from Centralia Pennsylvania, which are recovering from an underground coalmine fire - Coalmine... | ecosystem: Environmental > Terrestrial > Soil > Unclassified ... | reverse complement strand
ATCGAAAGCGAGGACAGGAACTTATCGTGCTGCGGTTTGAAGGAGGCGTAAGCGCCATCGATTTTTGCGAGCGCGGCGTCCGCGTTTGTTTCATCCTGTTTGCCGCGCGCGGAGTTGAATTCCTTCCAAAGCGCTTTGATTTGTGCGTCGTTCCCGGCATGCCAGGCGTCAAGGGCTTTGAAATAGTCACCGACGATACTCTGCACCTTTGCTTCCTTTTCCGCATTGTTAAGATTGAGGGCGTCAAGAATGGGTTTGGCGTGCTTTTCGATCGTTTTGTCCTGGTCGTTGGTAGCGGTTACGGTGGTCGCATCCGCAGAGGCGTTGGTCTGGGCTTGAAGGCAAGGCAGGCCAACGACGGAAACTATAAGCAGCACACAAACACGAAGTGATTTCATAGCTGCGATGGAAATTCGGCCGGCGATTTGCGTCAAGGCACAAATCGGAATCGCAAATAGTTTGGCAGAAATTCAATGGTTCGCGGGGCTGCGCGCTTTGGCGATGATCGACTCGATGAATTCGCCTTTTGCGGCGGCGTAGGCATCCATATGGGGCCAGTCGCGAGTGGCCAACTCGCGCTTCAGTGCTTCGTAATTGCGGCGATCGGCATCGTGCCGGCGCAAGTGATCACGAAAATTCAGGTAGCGGGCGATTTCCTTCGAATCTTTGCCGAAGACATGGACGTGCACGTCGCGTTCCGGAGTCCGAAACATGCGATGTTGATCGAAATCGGGCTCGCGTACGCGCAAGACATAGCCCGCTGCTTCAAGAGAAGGGAGATAGTCCTCTTCGTTCGCGGCGTCTTTTACGACCAACAAAATATCGATAATCGGCTTTGAGCCCAGGCCGGGCACGGAGGTGGAACCGATGTGCTCGATCTGCAAGGCGGAACTGCCGACTGCCTGATTAATTCTCGTGGCGTGCTCCTGATATCTGGTGGGCCATTGGGGATCGTAGTCCGTAATGACAATCGTTCGTTTCTCCGAGCCGCCGATCAAGCCGGGTGGGAGATTTCGATCAGGCATGGGTGTCCTCGCCACCTGCGCGGGGTCGCAACTGGACCTGGTAGGAGCCGCTGGCACTGCGCTCGATTTCGGCAGACACGTTTTCAGTTTTGTGCAAAACGAGATTCCCATTGATTCGCAATCCTCGCCGGACCATTACAGATTTTACCCGGTCCAACGCGTCAGGCGGAACGTGCAGAAGCCCCAACGGATGAGCCGTGCCGTCTTCGGCCTCCCACTTCGCTTTTTCCTGGAAGCCGAAGCACTGGTAAATCGGCATGGAAGCGTCAACCGCGAAAATCAAGAAGAACGTGCCACCTGGAGCGGCTGGGACCTGGGCAAGTCGGAGGAAGACCAAAGAGCTTCCGATTCGTTGCCCTTGGAACTCAGGGGTCACGATTCCGTAGCAAAGCACGGCAATGTTCGGTGCCAAAAGGTTAATACCTCCGTATCCGACTACCTTTGATTTGTATTCTGCGACGATGAAGGTCTTTAGACCATCCTCCAGGTATTTGGTGAATGTGGCCATATGACCCGCAGGAAACCGACCGGATTCATTTTTGCGGTAGATCGCCAGACAAGCGTCGAAATCACGTGGTTCATAAACTCTGAATAATATCTTCGTTGTTAAAGGAGGGTAAAGCTGTGCTTCGAGCGATGTTCGCGCAAACATGAGCCGCTGAATGGCTGTCCGCCAGGAGTGCCTGGACTGTCCTCGATCGCTGATACTCGGCCCAGGTTGAATGGTGGGCATAAGAATAAGCTTTGAGGGCGTAAGATGGAGCAAATACGCCGGCGACTCCAGAGCCAAGTGGACTGAATCACACCGGCGCCAGTTCCTTGGCTTGATCGCGGGCGGGGCGACGGGTCAGTTTATCTTCAAGAGGCAATTCGAGGACGAAGGCGGCACCTTTGCCTGGGCCGTCGCTGTTGACGGTGAGAGAGCCGCCCATTTCCCGGGCGGCCAGCGCACCACTGTGCAGACCGAAACCGTGGCCGTTTTTGCGAGTCGTGAAGCCGTACGCAAAGATGCGGGTGAGATTTTCCGCGGGAATGCCCATGCCGTTGTCGATGACTTCGATTCGAATCCGATTCGCAGCGGGAGCATAGACGCGAAGGCGGACGATGCGATTTGCCGGATCATTCGTGTCGCACGCATATTTGGCGTTGCTAAGCAGGTTGACGAGTATCTGGATCACCTTGTGGCGGTCGACGGAGATTTTCGGGACCTCGACGAATTCGCGGACGACTTTGATGAAGTGGCGCTGGTAGGCGACCTCGTGCAAGCGCAGAGAGTCCTCAAGAATCTCCACTGGATTGACAATCTCGGAGATGCCCGCGATGCGAGCGTAAGATTGCTGCATGGAGACAATCTTTTTGATGTGCTCGATGTTTTTCGAAAGAGTTTTGGCCTCGGACCGGATGGTGGCGCGTTCCTTTTCCATGACCGTGAAGAGGGCTTCGAGATAAGAGACGACCTTCGCGCCGTTTTTGTCCTGGAGGAATTCCGTCAGGTGTGCCCGATTGTTCTTCAATAACTCAATTGCTTTTTGCAATCGTTCGAGGCTGGGAGCGCGGATCTGTTCATCGACGATGGAGGCGGACACGTTGACGCTGTTGAGGACGTTGCCGACATTGTGGAGGACGCTGGTGGCGACTTCAGCCATACCAGCCTGGCGCGAGGTTTCGAGCAACTGTTTGTGGAGATTTTCCAGTTCGGATTCCCATTTTTTGCGCTCGGTGATGTCTCGATTGATGCCGGCGAGCCCGGTGATTTTGCCATGGGCGTCCCGGAGCGGAACTTTGGTCGTCAACATCCAGCGCACTTCACCGTTTTTGAGAGTGAGGTTTTCCTCGGCATTGTATTCCTTGCCGGACTCGAGCAGACGCAGTTCCGGGCGGCGGAATTCCTCGGCTTTTTCTTTCGGAAAACAATCGAAATCACTTTTGCCCTTGGATTGGGAGGGGTTCTCAAAGCCGAGATAACGGGCATGGGCGAGATTATCAATAATGACACGGCCCTCGGTGTCTTTGACGAAGACGGAGTCGGGGAGATTATCGATCATGATCCGGAGGAGATTGCGACCCTCGACGAGTTCCTTGGTGCGTTCCTGGATTCTACTTTCGAGCGACTCGTTGGCAGCTTGGAGAGATTTTTCCTTTTCACGCAAATGGCGTGTGCGCCAGGTATAAACTCCAGCGAGGCACAACAGAGCGAAGCCGCCTATGGCAAGCTTGAACCAAACGGTTTGGTAAAACAGCGGCGGCAATTCGACATCAAAGGTCGCGCTGCCCGTATTCCAGATGCCATCTACATTGCATGCGCGGACCTCGAATCGATAACTGCCGGGATGGAGATTGGCATATAAGGCATAGCGCTGTGAACCGGCTTCGACCCAATTCTGATCGTAGCCTTCCAGTTTGTAGCGGAACCGGATTTTTTGGGGCGCGACGAAACTGACTGCGGTGTATTGAAAGGCCAGTTCGCCATTCCCGCGCCGCTCGCTGACAGCGTGGGGTCCGGATTCCTGGACTCCGTTCACCAGAACTTTCTGGATATAAACCATCGGTGGAACCGGATCAGTGGGAATGTGGCCAGGATCGATCTCGACCGCGCCGAGTGGCCCGCCGAACCAGACCCGACCGTCGGGCGTTTTGCAGCCCACCGATTCCACGTCGGTCAAATCGATCGTTTTCAAGGCATCGAAACCATCGTAGAGCTTCGCATCGACGTGTGTGATCCTGCCATCAGCGAAGCCGTTAAGTTCGCGCCGGCTGGCGCGGATGATGCCTGAGCTGCAGGATAGCCACAAATTGCCGAGATCGTCCGAAACGATGGCGTTGATGGAAGGTTCCGCTGCGGCGAGGTGAATGACCGAGGCTTTATTATTGCGAATGCGTGTCAGTCCGGCAATGCCACCCAGCCAGAGGGTTCCTTCGTTATCCTCGATGGCGCAGATGATATCCTGGTCGGCAACACCTTCTGCCGTGCTCCAGTGATCAATCCGATCTTCGTGCACCCGGTAGAGGCCATCGACTGTTGCCACGAGCAGGGAATTGTCCGCACAGGTAAAGAGGTTGCGAATCCAATGGAAATCGGGCAGAGGTTCTCTGGAGACAAACGGCGTTACTTTTTTGGGAGTGACACGGAATAATCCGCCGCCGACAGCGACGATCACGCCATGATCATCCTCTGCAAGGGCGGTTGGCCACTCTTTGTTCCGGTGATCTGCGATGATCTGGCCGTGCGAAAAAATGCGAATTTCCCGCGCCGCACTTAGTGCATAAATGTCCCCATTACGCGCTTCGAGGACTCTTTTGCAATAGAGATTGGAATTGGTCGGTTGCAAAAGATAAGACGCGTTTTTGTCTTTATAGTTATAAATGCCGGCGGAAGTCGCGCACCAGATGCCGCCATTACGCCCGGTCGAGACGCAGTGCACTGGAGAGTTCAGCGGGTCGGTGGCGGTCGAGGCGGTGGGAAATTTCAGGTCGCTGATTTCAGTGAGGCCGTCACGAGTTCCGACCCACAGATTGCCCTCTCGATCTTCGCAAAGGGAACTGACGTAATCCTCGGCCAGCCCGTTGGTCTTTCTCAGTGTGCTGGTTTCTCCGTTCACATACCGAATAAGTCCATTGCCCGTGGTGCCAACCCATACGGTGCCGTGACTGTCGGTGAGCAAAGCCTGTATTTCGGTCGAAAGAGTGAACGGATCAATTCGCTTGAAATCTCGATCGAAGCAGCGAAGGCCCCAGGAGGTGCCGACCCAGAGATGGCCTTCGTGATCGATGGTAACGGCGCGGATGTTTGCGCCCGCCAGGCTCTGATCAGGGAATTCGTTGACCTTTCCGTTCTGGAGATAAAACAGTCCTTTGTCAAAGACCCCGACCCACACGCGGTGTTGCGAATCCTTGTACATCGTCTGGACGTTACCGAATTTATCGGCCGGCAAGAGTTGGTTGGTTTTGCCATTTGCGAGAGTGACGAGGCCGTTCTGTCCCGCGATCCACAAAGTGCCATCAGGGTCCTCAGCGATTCCGCGGACGTTGACCTGAGAAGCGGGGCCTTCGCCCGGGGGCGGTTCAAAGCGGTTGGTGCCGTCAAAATAGCCAAACGCACTTGAATTCAGGCCGAACCAAAGTCCCCCGCGGGGGCTGTTGGCCAGGCAGAAGACGCTTTTGTTATACCAGCCTGAGCGATGCGGAATGGTGATATGGGTAATATCTATGCCATCAAACCGGGCGAGGCCGTTCTGGGTGCCTATCCATAGAAAACCATCATCGGTCTGAGTGAGGGCGCCGATACGGTTAAAAGGCAGACCGTTTTGGCGGTTCCAGGTTTGAATATTGTATTCAAAGAGGCTGCGCGACGGGTCGAGAGCAAAGAGGAGCGGCGCGGAAAGGAGGAGTCCTAGTCCGATCAGAACCAATCGCCGCAGTGGGAATGTGCGAGACGTGATCACGCTTTGCAGCTATCGGCAAAAATCAGCCGAGGTTTGGCAAAAACCCCGCCCGTTTTCGCTCGGCAAGAGCATTTTACAGCGCTTTTTGTGCCAGAACGGTAACGAAGGATAAGTAAGGTTGCGTTGTTTCCGTCTCTGGGAGAGGTGTTTGTGACTCTTGCCCGACTTGGTGATTCGCTCCCAATGTCCCATCGGACGGGAGAGGGAGATGCTGTGAAATCCAACAGAATCCAGGTGAGTCCGACCTGTCCAACCTGGTCAAAGTAAATCCAAGTGGAGCAACGAGACGGGGTTTGGAATTTTAGCCTTTTTACAACCGGCCAAAAGGATGGCGCGCCGATCCGGAGATCGGCGCGCCAAGGTGTAATGATTTGGTATCAGGGGAACAGAAGGCGGTAGAACACGCTACCTTGGCTTGGGTCAACGGGGACCGACAGACTATTCGTCCCGCTCGAACCCGGCACGTTGAACCAATTGGTAGTAATGCCAATACCTGGGGCGTTGGTCTGCGCTTGCAACTGCGCTCCGGGCACGGACCAGGACAATCCCAGTTGATTGCTGGATGGCTGGATGTTCAGGCGTGCGGAGAAGATTTTGTAAACGACACCGCCGTTTCCGTTTGGAGGGGTGCTGGTGGCCATGGCGTAGAGTTCACCATTTCCGTCCTGGCCAAAGCCGTGGACGGTTTGGCCGTTGGGCAGGATCTCGGAGTTGAACTGCGGCAGGGTGAATACGTTGATCGTGCCAAGTTGGAGGTCTGCGTAGAAGATCCGGCCATTGATGCGCACGGGGGCAGCGACCAGGGCGAGGTCGCCAAAGATGTACTTGCCATAGAGTTCTGGCACTGCGCTGCCGCGATAGACGAACCCGCCGGTGATGGAAATGCCATTGTTGTGGTCGTATTCCAGAATGCCGAGCGGGCCGGTGATCGGGTCAGTCAGTCCGGCGGGCGATCCGGGACTGAAATGTCCGGGCGGCGTTCCGACCTCGCCGACGGGTCCGGCCGGGCCATTGGTCATGTTGAAGAGGAAGTCTCCTTCTTTAACTGCCCAACCGTAGTTGCTGGCCCTGGTGACGCGATTGATCTCCTCAATGTTGTTCTGGCCGACATCGGCTTCAATCAGGTCGCCGGTGACCGGGTCGAATGCAAAGCGGTATGGATTACGGAAGCCGTAGGCATAAATTTCCGGAACCTGCCCCGAGCCCTGGAAGGGATTATTCGTAGGGATGCGGTACTTTCCGTTGGGGCTGATCGGGTCGTGGCTGGAGGGGTTCAGTGACGGATTGAGTGGATCGATGCGCAACATTTTGCCTAGTGGCACACTCAGGTTCTGAGCGTTGCCGCCAGGTGAGATGTGGCCGGGGCCGACGTCATTGGCGTTGCCACCGTCGCCCAAGGCGAGGTACATGTAGCCGTCGGGTCCGAAGGTGCAGGTGCCGCCGTTATGATTCTGGGCGTTCTTGCCGAAAGAGATGATCTCCCGGAGAGAGTTGGTATCGATGACATTGGCGTTCGTGCTCGAAATCTTCCATTCGTTGAGGGCGTTTTTGTACACATTGGATGTACCGCCCGAAAGCGGATAGGTCGGCAAGGTCCCCGAAGGTATCTGTTCGCTGTTGTAGGTGTAGAGCGTTTGATAGCCAGGGCTGGAAGGATTGTTGAAGCCGGGATGAAAGGCCAATCCCAGCAGGCCGCGTTCGTCGTTGGGATTGGATGCGACGAGCGGTGGCTGCACTACGCTCTGAAGATCCAACGCTGGGTTGGTCAGCATTACGCCATCCTGGATGATGCGTACCAGTCCGTTTTGGTCCAGCACGAAGAGGCGGTGTGTGTCGCCGGGTGGGCTGACGCCATACAAGGGAGCGCCGAGGTTGGTCGCAATCGTAACGAGGAAAAGCGCGCCGGTGGAATTGGTTACTTTTGGTGTATACCGGGCGACGGTCAATTGCACGGGCGCCGAGGTGCCGGTCGAACCTGAATTATCCGTGGCCGTTGCTGTTAATTCATGCGAGCCCAGTGTGAAGGTGAAGGGGGCGGTTATTATCTCGAATGGGCTGGAGGAAACTTTTTGGATTAAGACACCATCGCTGAAAAACGCCACGTTCGTAACGGTGCCATTCGTGTCGGTGAATCCCGCGCCGATGGTGACGGGGTCAGTGTTGCCGAAGATCGAGCCGTCCGGCGGATTGGTGATGATTACCGTGATTGAGCCGGTGTTTGTCACGTTGACAGATATGTTCACGACGCTGGAGGTGGCGAAAAAACCAGCATCATCACCGGCGACGGCCGTGAGCGCGTGACCGCCGGCAACGAAAGTGGCCATGACGGTGTAAGGCGTGTTATTGGTTTGGCCGAGCAGAGTAGCGCCGTCGAAGAACGACACGTTCGTGACGTTGCCGCCGGAGTCGGTGACGGCGGCGGTGATGGACACTACCGCCGGAGCCGTGAAGGAGGCGTCGTTGGTGGGTGAGGTGATGCCCACGCTCAGCGAATTAGCGGCATTAACATTGACCTGTCCGGTAAAGCCGTGAACGACGCAGAAGTAGGGGAACATGCCTACGCCGGTGAAAACATTAGTGAAGACAAATCCAGTGTTTTCAATAGGTGAATCCCAAAGGTCGGTGTCGCTTTCGGTGTTATGGTTATCCGAGACCCATGTCCATACAACCTGGTCGCCCACATTGATGGAGACGACACTTGGATTAAAATCAGTGGGCTCGATGTTCACGCCGACCGATGCTGCTATTGCCAGGTAGCGAGTAAAAAAAACAAAAACTCCCAGACAAAAAGTTTTCCTGAGTGAAGTAGTGAGATATCTGATACGCGCTTTCATGTTTTCCTTTCTTTCCAGATTTCAGTTCTGGGGCTCTTGCCGGCAAAAACGCGAGTGGGTGACAGCAATGTAGGAGGCGCGGGAATTGAAAAGAGTTCCCGGCACGATACCGGGGTGTTACCCTACCTCTGGCGTGCGATGTGAGAATCAAATACGAAACCAACGCTGGCACTATCAATCATAACTTCCGCACACTTATTATTGATGCGAGAAGTCATTTTCAGATCGTATTTCCAGTCAGATCGCGCCGGAGATTCTCAAAGCGACAACTCAGAAGGAATCGTCATCTGGCAAGGAGGCCAACAGGAGATAGGGCTGTATCATGGCGCGCCCGCCGCGATTCGAACGCGGGACCCTCTGCTTAGAAGGCAGATGCTCTATCCAACTGAGCTACGGGCGCAGCCTGAGAATCAGGCACTTACGAGTGCTGTTTTCAGCATCCCGTAAATCGTACCCCGAAATTGTACCCCGCTTCAACGAAGAACGGCAACTCCGTTCTTTCAAATACGTTGAAAGCGGAAGAACAAATCTACAAACCAAGCCTGTGGCAGGCCACGAGGTACGCGAATCTGTTCCGGTACGAGCCATCGGGCATGATTTTCGCACGCTTCAAAATTCACGGCAAGCAGTTACGCAAAAGCCTGAAGACGACAAACCTGGAATTGGCCAAGAGCAAGCTGGCAGAACTGGAGCGTAATGAACGTGCGATTGCGCACGAGAGGCGGCGCGGAAAAATGCTATTCGGTGAGGCATTGGACGAACATCTTCTCTCCCGAAAGTGCGATCCGACAACAAAACCGAGCACAAAAGCATACGACGACCAGAGGACGAAAGCATTGTATCTTTCGTGGCCCGGCCTGAAGGACCTTGATGTTCGTAGAATTTGCAGAGAGGACTGTGAACGGTGGGCAAAGGAATTTTCGGAAGCATACGCGGCGACGACTTTTAATCACACCATCAGTCTGATGAAGCACGCCTTCGAGAGGGCTATGGAAAGGGGTGTCCGCTATGACAATCCAGCAAAATCGTTGAAACGACAGGGGGAGCGACCAAAGAAACTGATTTTGCCAAGCTGCTCACAATTCGATGCGTTTGTGAAGGAGATTGAATCGGGGGGGAGTGGCAAATCGGAACCGTGTGCCAATCTAGTCTGTTTTCTCGCGTTTTCTGGTCTGCGCAAGGGCGAAGCCGCAGGCGTCCACTGGCAAGACCTTGATTTTGCAAAGGGAACGATCCGTATTTACGGACATCCTGAAACGCGTACCAAGAATGGCGAGTTCCGCACGATTCCGATGTTGCCAGAAATGCGCTCATTCCTGCTTCGCCTCCGGACGGAGAATCGTAAAGCGCCGCCCGACGCACCCGTGATGACGATCCGCGAATGCCAAAAGGCCATGAATCGAGCTGCTAAAATTGTCGGCATGGAACGCATCACCCATCATGATCTGCGACATTTGTTCGCTACGCGCTGCATTGAGTCGGGCGTTGACGTGCTGACGGTATCTCGCTGGCTCGGACATAAAGACGGCGGGGCGCTCGCGATGCGAATTTACGGCCATTTGCGCGACGAACATAGCCAAGAAATGGCTCGGAAGGTGTTTTTCAGTGACGCTGCTCGGGCGAAACTCAGTGTTGTCTCTGGAGCAAAGCGCCCTCGTCGGAAAGGATGCTTTGAAGACTCGGAACTCTCGTCAATACCTGATCTGCGGATCGTATGAAAAGGGGCCGATACATTCCTATCTCGCAAGGCAGGAGTTCAAAGTGCCTGTCCCTCTCGCAGAAATCGGTCAATTTCTTTTTGGCTAATGAGTTTGATCCGCAGAGCGACGCAGGGTTTGAGCAAACCCTTTTTGACCAATCGGAATACCGACATGTAAGAGATACCGAGTTTCACGGCGGTTTCGCGCATTGTGTAGGCGTCCCTCTGCAACACCCGGTCGTCTTTTGTTTCGTTCATCCCGAGAAGAACGGAAACCATAGAGAACATCAGGCTAAACGAGGGAATGTCGGAAATGCCGAAGAGAAAAAAGTAAACAAAATGAATACCGCGTTTGGATCAACAGGTGTGAAACAGACTCAGCCGCAGCCAGAATGTGGGCCGGATGGCTTGGCAATTGTTTCCGGGCGGCGTGAAAATCCAGGGCAGCAGTTTTGGCGAGGCTGTTTCAAACTCAGCAGAGGCCATCCAGCGGCGCTGTCCCGTGTACGAAGGAACTTTTGTTTACAATGGATGCACTGCTCGTGCAGACGTTTTGGCCCCATACTCCCAAGATGCTTGGAATGTGATCGAGGTCAAAAGCGCGACCTCCGTCGAGGATGTTCACGTGGAGGACATCGCATTTCAAACGTATCTGCTGAAAGGCGCAGGATTGAAGATCGGACGGTGCTATATGGCCCACATCAATCGGGATTTTGTCAAATCCGGCCCCATTGATCCGCGCCGATTTTTTGCTCTGGAGGATGTGACCGAGCGAGTTTTCGCCCGGATGCCCTACGTAGAGAAAAACGTAAACAAAATCTCTCAAACCATTTGGCAATCGCAATGCCCAGAGGTTCAAATCGGCGAACATTGCTCTCGGCCTCATCAGTGCCCTTTGATTGACAGATGCTGGAGTTTTTTGCCCGAAGGGAACGTCACAGAACTTTACAGAGGCGGCGCGAAACGCTTTCGCCTGCTTACAAGTGACATCACGAAAATCGCTGATATTCGCGACCACGTTAAACTCACTGCACGCCAGGCCATCCAGCAGCAAACGGCACGAACAGGCAAGGCGCACGTGGACAGAGGCGCGATACGAAACTTTGTAAACAAAATTCAGTATCCCGCGAGCTTTCTCGACTTCGAGTCGTACGCACCAGCCATTCCGTTGCACGACGAAACGAAGCCTTTCACACCAGTTTGTTTCCAATTTTCGTTGCACGTATTACCCTCGCCGCAGGCGGAGCCAGAGCATTTCGGTTTCTTGGCAACTGGCTGTTCCGACCCTCGGAGTGAGTTTATGCGTAGTCTTCACGACGTGTTGCCCAGAACAGGTTCAGTCATGGCATTTAATTCTATTTTTGAGTTGAGCCGATTGCGGGAAATCGTCGAAGTTTTGCCAACGTATCGTGGATGGGTTGATAATATCGAACAAAGAACGTTGGATTTGCTGGAACCGTTCCGTCGATTTCACTACTACCATCCGGCGCAGCGTGGCTCGGCTTCGATCAAATCCATCTTGCCTGCGTTGGTCGGCAAAAGTTACGAAGGTTTGTCGATCAAGAACGGAGCTGCCGCCTCTTTCGAGTTTTTACGTGCTTCGTTCGGATGCGTCTCACCAGAAGAGCGCATCCAGATAAGGCAAGATTTGGAGGCATATTGTCATCTCGACACTTGGGCTTTGGTTCTCGTACTGACGGAATTGATAAAATGGGCATCTGAAGATTGATCCGCATGATTCCCATTCTGCGGCCACGACGGTCACGAATAAGGCGAGTCTTGAAAAACGGCGAATGGCCCTCGCAGTATGAGCCGGACATTTCCCGTCAAGATAGAAACTCCCGTACTGATGAAAAGTTCTCGTCAATACCGAAAGTTCCAATCTCGTGAGATTTGTCCCACCCTGCTCTCTGCTCGACGCAACGGTAGGATACGAGCGCAAGCCACGAGGTTGGGGGACGGCCAACCGTCCGTGAAAAATACTTAGCCGTCGCCCAGCAGCGACACAACCGCACCGGCGACGAATAGAGGACAAACGCATACTGCCAGCAACCTGAAACTGCGCCGTGAGGGCCGCACGCATTTTGTTCTATCGAGAGGCAGGTCGGAAACCTGCTGATGAAAATGCGCAACATTTCAAATAATCTTCTCTTTGAGCGGGTCGTGACCTTTAGGTCAATGCGAGTTGCGCCGCATCTTTTCCGAGCGACCCGCCAACCTCGTTATGCGCGACAATACCCAATCATCCCCTGTTGAAATTGCTGCTCGAAGAAGGTGCGACGGTGAACGCTACGGACAGAGACGGACGAACAGCCTTCGACTACACCGAGCCTCCGGGCCATCCAATGGACGAGCAGACGCAGTCGATGCTCAGAGAAAAAGGCGCGATTACTAACCAATATGCCGCTCAATTCCTCAACGAGAAGCTACGTGACTCAGTACGTGCGGGAGATGCAGACAGAGTTTACGCAGCGTTGGCGAAAAAGGCCGATCCCAACTACATCGGAAAAGATGGCTCTCCACAAACGATCCTCATGATCGCGGCTGAAAACGGAAACTTGGAAATGGTAAAAACGATTCTCAAAGCCGGAGCCAATCCAAACCGCACGATGGTGGGCAATGACTTCTCGCAGGGGAAGACAGCCTTATTCCTGGCCGCTGGCGCTGGACAAACCGCCATCGTCAGCGTTCTGATTGAGAATGGAGCGAAGGTCAATGTCAAACAGGCTGCCAGCGGCTACACGCCGTTGATTCTGGCATCGATGGGAGGTTTCCCCGATACCGTCAAACTCTTGCTCGAACACGGTGCTGATCCGAATGCCAAAGACTCGAAGGGACGCACAGCGATGGCCGTCGCCGATGGTGCGCGGCGCTCAGAGATTCAACAGATTCTGACCAAAGCAGGAGCTGTAGGGCAGATCGCCCCGGTTTATCAGGGGCCGGTCACAGGACAGGCAAGCACACCGAGCAATCCCGCCAAAGTTGTGCAGAAGGTGGATTCAAAGAAGCTGACCAAGACTGAGTGGAAAAAGGCTTACTACAACCAATTCCCGGTGGGTTCAATTGTCACGGTGGCCAAATTCAGAGGCGTTTTTGGAGAGCCATCGCGGGAGCAGACAGTGGAAAGCGACGCGTACTGGTACTTCGAGTGCAAAGACGGCGTGATTCAGGTGGTATTGAATGACCCGAACCTATTGGGGAGCGGTGCCTGCGTGCAGAGCATCAATGATTACTGAGAGGCTCAACGTGCGCCGACTCAAAGGCCCTTCAGCAGATCGCGGGCGCGGATGCCGAGGGCTTTGGCGATTTTCACCAGAGTATCAATCGTCGCGGCCTTTTCACCGCGCTCGATTTCTCCGATGTAGTTGTGATGCAGGTTCGCTTTTTCCGCCAGGCGCTCCTGAGTCACCCGCGCTTTTTTGCGACGGGCGCGAATTGTCTGGCCCAAAATTTTTCGATGTTTTTTTGCCTTCGCCACCGACAGGAACAAAAGCAGGAAATATGAAAATAAACCACCGTCTATAGACGGTATTTTAATTTTAAGCTTGCACCGTTGCGACGAACGGGAGTATAAGCGGCATCAACTGAACCGCGTTTGATCTCACCGGGGTTTCAGAACGGGGAAACTTTTATGAAAACCATTAAAATAATCTGTTTTAGTCTGACCGTAATTTTCGTGACAGCTGTTCATTCATTCGCCATTGAAGGGCTTCAAATCGCAGTCCCGGGCACCAATGCCTTGCTATGGTGGCCGAGTGACACGAGCGAAAGTTACCTCATTCAGTATCGGCACACATTAAGTGTTACGGACTCGTGGACGACTCTTGCGGATTTTTATCCGCCCGATTTTAGCGGGTCGAATATCACCTATTTTATTGATACAAATTTTGTGGATTTTGGTTCGGATTTTGGTGCTGGCAGTGGCGGGACGAATAGCGGAGGCGGAGGAATTGAACCTATGATGGCAATGGGTGCGTCCAGTTTGGCATCTTCGGAGCCAATTGTATTAGAAACGAATGGTGACGAGGTGCCTCTCCGCATTTTCCCGCCCGGAACCGATTTGTCTGGTATGACAATCATTAACCCTTCAACTGGCCAATCCATAAGCGGCTCTGGATTGCTAACGGCTAATGCTGGCGCTGCATCACCGAATGGTTTTCAACCCGACGGAGCCGACGGTAGCGGCACAAACTCACCCGGAACTGGTTTTTATCGAGTGGTACGTGACGGCGCTCACATGTTCGGTGTGACTAACGGCGCAGTCTGGTCGGGCAAAGTAAACATTCCGTTGGAAGTGGCCAACCCATCCGGCCCTTATGGAACCGTCGTGTCCATCGCGATTGAAGCCATCGACGACAACGGCAACGCGGCACCCATAGGCGGCTCGCAGCAACTTGCCCCGTTCAATGGTTCGCTCGTCGCAACCGTTGATACAACTCAAATGAGCAACGGAACCTACAACTTAGCGGCCTACGCCCATTGGGAAGATACCAATGCCAACGAGTATGAGGCGATTTCACCGCCCGTTTCCGTGACGACATCGAATGAGATTACCTTTGAGAATTTCATGCCGCGATTTGGTGACCCCGCCAATGACGGTATGGGGGATACGACTTACTCGTTAGTTTTCAATGCGACTTCCGCGCATACGAATGTAAACTGGACGGTGGACTTTTACGACAGTTCCAGTAATTACGTTGGGAGCGTTACCGGCAACACGCCCGATGGAAATATCAGTTTCACATGGGATTTGACAGACGGAAACGGAGTCGCACACACGAACGATGCATTTTTTAACGCTTACATTACCACTCCCTACACTGACCCGCCCGCTCCGACTTTTTGGAAGAACAGCGACCCGTGGTTTGGCCCCGGCCAATGGTGCATCGCTGCGCAACACGTATTTGAACCGCCGTGGTATAATATCCTGCCAACCGAATCGACTGACATATATGACGAGATGAATGAATTTGTGGCGCAATCCGGGGGCAACGGCGGACTAAATGCCAATACACCTTCACAACCGGACGGCAGTGCTTATGCAATCGCTGGATTAAGCAGCGGCGGGGCTGCTAATTGGATGTTTTTCCGGAAGGCGCTCTACAATCCTTACACACGCAATCTCGTTTACTTTGGCCATGGCGGTCCTACCGGCCTCGGTTGGACTTCAAACAACACATCTGTCTTTGTCCCTGTCACCGAAATTGCGCAAACATTAGGGAACAGCAGCACGACGAACAGCCACGCGTTCAGGTTCGCTTTCATTGACGCTTGCGACACCGCACAGGGTAATCTATGCAGCGCCTTGGGCATCATGCAAAAGCCAAACGTTTCAATCTTAACTTATGGCTCTGCCCGAATCCGCCCCGGGACTTATTGCGGATGGCCGAGTGAGAAAAATATCGCGGAGGTGCTTTTCGGAAGCGCCAACCAAGACCATATAAATTTCATCAAGCATGTTGAGCATATTTGGTATTTTTATCCCACAGATATTCATACCGCCGTTATCCAAGGGGCGGGTTTCAACGACGATACCTCAATGTATAACAATGATATGGTAATTAACGGCTTTTGGGGCTTGCTCCCTGCTGCCTACAACCAATAATCGAGTTGTGACTCAACTTTATCATATCACGGCAGCATGGTCGAACGCGGTGCTCGTGGCGTTGCTGCCTCACTTTTCCGATTGCGCCAAACAACTCAACCTGCCAATCCCGACGCCCATAACAATCAGTCAAGTGGCTCGTTTCATGCCGCCGATTGAGGCTGACGTATTTGAAGTGGGGCTGTGGTTGACCAACGGTTATCAGTTTCATTACCTCAACGGCGCAATAGCCGGTTTCAATTCGCTGCATGACGACCTGTATATCCAACAGGATATTGACGGTCTGGAACGGTTCACCGGGAAAGACAACATGACAACCAACGAGGCAATCAACCTCGCTCGAAACTCATTCGTGAAACTCGGATACAAGCTGTCCGATTTTCACATGGACGGACCGCCCACGGAATTTGAAGTTGCACCCGACACTGAAAGATATGGCCATGTGCCTTTTTGTAAAGTGACTTGGCAGAATCGCAGCAGTCCGACGAACTACTATTATCTGGAATTTCACGTGAACATGAACCAAAAACGACTCTTGGGAATGAGTCTAGTAGGCCAAAAACTCTGGCGTCCGATTCCAAAAGTTGACGCGACTCCGGAACTGGAAACGGATTACCAGAAGCAACACCCACCGGGAAAAATGTATTCCCGCACGAACGCGCCGCCGACCCGCCAGTAAGCAACGCATGGGAATGAGTCAATAAACTTCGTAATTTCCCCAGGTGCAAAGCAAATGGCCACGGACACGAGGGGAAAGGTTGCAACGGCGGATCGCGAACATCACAAAGGCGATGTCCTATAGTGAAAGCAAGCGCCTAAGTGGCTTGATCGGCTGAAATGCTTCGGTCTTGCGCGATGCCTTAAATTCGGCTCGATGCTTAAAATTTTCTATCGCGTCGGCGGGATTGAGCCGGTCAAAATCAAGCCTTGCGACATCGGCGCGAGCCGCAGCGACAGACAAAACCGGCTGCTCCAAGGTCTGTCCGGTACGCGTGTCCAACGAGTCGGCCACCGCTGTAACGAGAACCGTGTCCACGGGCAAAAGCGCAAAAACCTCGCGCAGCACGCGCAGCACGCAACCACAAAGATAGTTCTGATAAATCTCGTGGAACAATCCTTTGGGCATTGTCCTAACGGAAACTTTTTCGCTCGCCGTCAGGGTCTTGACTTCCGCAGGAATAATCTGTTTGCCGCTTACTTTCAGCACGCATTCGATCAACGTCGCGCTGTGAATCGTAAAGTTGACTGACGAACCAAGGTCGGAAATCTCAGCGAAGGGATTAAACTCAACCAAAGCTTCCGCGTAACCTTTGTGCTCCCCGGCGAGGACTTTCTGCGCCATCTTTTTAAGCCTCTCCCATTCCATCATCTGTTCGGAATAAGCTTGCAGCGCATTCTGGAAATCCTGCTGGTCCTGTGACTGGGCCTGTTCACGTGTAATTTGGAATGTTTCCCGTTTCTCTGGTTGCAAAACTGAGTAACACTGATTGGCTCTCTGTTCGTGATACGAAGTCTTTTGCGGACGGGGCGGAGGCAGTGATGCTGCAACGGCTGGCCAATCCCAAGGCTCACCTTGATCCTTGTAAACAGACTGGAGCACTTCAACTCGCCGTTCGTAAGTTTCAACCTCTAACCGCGCCTGTTCGATTGCGGAGAGCTTGGCCTGTTCTTTTGTCTGACGCTCCAATTCGCGCAATCGCTTTTGTGCTATGCGTTGCTGCCGCCGTTCGGCTGCTTGAATTGCTCGTAGTGTACCTTTCGGCCCCATAATTATGGGTCAAGACTACTTCTCTCGTCATCTTCCGACAATTGCTGAATTGCGCCACGCGTGACGAGCGGGCGGCACGTCGCCGGAGTTTCACCTAGCGTTGCGAAGTTGACATTAAAGTTCTGGCGTGTGCGGTCGTTGCCTTCGCTCTAGCAATGCTCGTTGCGGCTTTTACATGAAGTCAAGGTGTGTAATGTGGAACGGTGGAAAGCGGAGGCCACGCCGGGGTTTTGACAACGGTGTCCCGGCGATATGATGTGGCCGCTTTTACCTGCGTCAGAAGCGATACGCCGCCCATCGGTTTGCTTATTGGGTGACCAACGGCCTCTACCCTGAGGACCATCAGGTCAAGCAGACGTGCGGCAACCGGGAGTGCTGCAATCCAGCCCATCTCGATATGCCTCCGCATAGGTGATACCGTATTGACGCGCCGTGTTTGCATTAGTGCAAATAGATCGCAAAAAATTCCCGGTCTGGATGTTTCGCAAGTTGAGGTTATCAGCGTTTACAAACAGGCAGGGATTTTGGTGGCGTCCATCGAAAATGTCCACGGCCTGACGAAGCGTGGTATGGCTGAGAAGGCGTGAATCCGAAAAACTGGATAAATAAGCATGGGAATCGGTGAAGTGGAAATCCATTCAAATCGCCACTGATGCCGATCATGTCCAGGGCTGCCATTGTAAATTACGATGATAGACACGTGCCTCAATTCCGGCGCTATTGGCGCTATCACTCGGTTGTGCAAGAGCCATTTAGGGGAGGGTGGCCGAACCGATTTTCAGGTATCGTTTGGCGAAACTTGTTCGGTCGCAGAACCTGTGGGGAAGCGGAAGTTATTTAAGAGGCAAGCTGCGTCGAAGCCACGCGATCCAGGACATTCTTGACGCTCTGCGCTGCGAATGTTTTGCAGTTCGGGGTTTTGAATCCTCTTGCGTTGAGGCACTTGGCGATGCCCCGCAATGACCTGACATGTGCATGTTTGATTTCGGCAATAACCGGGGCCAAACTCTCAGCATAGGCATCGGCTCGCTCTCGATTGACCGTTACAGCGCGTTTCACCGCATTCTCCGGTCGAGGGTTGCCAAGTTTGGTTCCTCGTCTTTTTGCCGCAGCCAGACCATCCTTGGTGCGTTGACTGATCATGTCCCGCTCCTTCTCTGCGACCAACGCCATGATCCCAACCGTGAACTTATCGGCGTGGGGCATGTCAACTGCGATGAAATCGACGCCAGAGTCCCGAAGATTCAAGAGAAAGGCCGCGTTGCGGGCCAACCTATCCAATTTTGCTATTAGCAGTGTCGCCTTCTCCTTCCGGCAGAGCGCAATCGCCTTTGCCAGTTCCTCCCGGTTGTTGCGCTTGCCGCTTTCGACCTCAGCGAACTCGGCGATCAGTTTCCAGCTTCCGCCGTTCAGGTACGTTCTAACCGCATCGCGTTGAGCGTCCATGCCCAGACCATTGACCCCCTGCTTGGTTGTCGATACTCGGTAGTAGGCTGCGAATTTACCTTTCATTCCGGCAATATAGCGATTTTTGATCGTTTGTCAAAATGCTATACGACCGTTTAGTAATTTGACAATACGGATTACTTCGTCGGGTCGATTACTTACTGCGTCGCGTCGAAGTGAATCATAACTCGGACAAGAGCGGA
>Ga0070731_10002176_pt1 | contig 19028 bp, 14 predicted proteins | sample Coa_R1_2_FD_66448 | JGI IMG/M metagenome (GOLD analysis project Ga0070731, IMG submission 66448) | Surface soil microbial communities from Centralia Pennsylvania, which are recovering from an underground coalmine fire - Coalmine... | ecosystem: Environmental > Terrestrial > Soil > Unclassified ... | reverse complement strand
TGCCGCGCCGTCGACGATATCGCCGACGATCCCGGGCCGCGCGAACCACGGCGTCAGGCCTTGGCCCGCTGGCGCGCGGATATAGGCGCGCTCTACAACGGCGCGCCTGCGCCTGATCTCAGAGGGCTCGCGCAAGCGGTCAAGACCTTTGGCCTCGAGCGTGAGGATTTCCTTGCCGTGATCGACGGCATGGAGATGGATGTCGTCGAGGATATCCGCGGGCCTGACATGGTGACTCTCGACATCTATTGCGACCGCGTCGCATGCGCGGTCGGACGACTGTCGGTGCGCGTCTTCGGAATGGAACGCGAAGCCGGCCTTAAGCTTGCCGATCATCTTGGCCGCGCATTGCAGCTCACCAACATCCTGCGCGACCTTGATGAGGACGCAGCGATGGGTCGGCTTTATTTGCCGCGTGAAGCGCTGCGCGGTGTTGGCATCATCAGCACGGACCCGGCCACGGTGCTGACCAATCCGATGCTTGGCGAGGCCTGCGTTGTCCTTGTCGAACTGGCGAAGGGCCACTTTAAGCAGGCGAGCGCCATCATGGCACGCGAGCGGCGGCGCGTAGTGCGCGCGCCGCGCATCATGGGCGAGGCCTATCACATTATCCTTGATCATTTGGTCGCCCGCGGCTTTGCGCCGCCGCGGACGCGGGTTCGGCTCCCGCGCGCGCGGCTTCTGTTCATCGTGCTGCGTAATCTTGTGTAATGCCGCGAACGGTTCACATTGTCGGGGCCGGCCTCGCCGGACTGTCCGCCGCGCTCAAGCTTTCCGGACGTGGCGAGCGTGTGATCGTGCACGAGGCGACGGCATTTGCCGGCGGCCGCTGCCGTTCGTATCACGACGCCGCGCTCGGGATGACCATCGACAACGGCAATCACCTTTTGTTGTCGGGCAACCACGCGGCGCTGGACTTCCTGCGCGATATCAGCGCGGCGGATCGATTGGTCGGCCCACCGGCGGCAGAGTTTTTCTTCGCCGATTTGTCTAGTCGCGAACGCTGGACGTTGCGCATTAATGACGGAAGATTGCCATGGTGGGTCTTCGATCCTGCCCGGCGGCTTCCCGGAACGCGCGCGCTTGATTATGCGCCGCTAGCGCGACTGTTCTGGGCGCCGCGCAGCAAATCCGTCGGCGAAATAATTTCGTGCAAGGGGCTGTTGTATCAGCGCCTGGTCGAGCCGTTGTTGCTGGCGGCGCTCAACATCGATCCGCCACAGGGATCAGCGAAGCTCGCGAGCGCGGTAATCCGCGAAACAATTGCTGCTGGTGGGCGGGCCTGCCGTCCACTCGTTGCGCGCGACGGATTGGGCTCGACACTGATCGAGCCGGCGCTGGAGACTTTGCAGCGCCGCGGCGCGGCCGTTCGCCTCGAACACCAGCTGCGTGCCCTGCGCTTTGCCGCCGACAGGGTGGAGGCGCTCGATTTCGGCAAGGAAACGATCGTGCTCACAGGCGACGATGCTGTTGTACTGGCAGTGCCGCCTTACGCTGCGGCTTCGCTGGTGCGTGGCCTCGAAGTACCGACGGAATTTCGCGCCATCGTCAACGCCCACTTTCGCATCGACCCGCCGGCGGGAGCGCCGCCGATCCTCGGCGTACTCAACAGCACGGTGCAATGGATCTTTTCTTTTCCTGGCCGCGTCTCGATTACCATCAGCGCCGGCGATGAACTCATCGATTCTCCGCGCGAAGAGCTCGCTAGAAAGATCTGGGGCGACGTATCACGCGTCACCGGGCTGTCGCCCGCGCTGCCGCCTTGGCAGATCGTGCGCGAGCGTCGCGCGACGTTTGCGGCAACGCCGGCGCAAGACGCCAAGCGGCCCGGCGCAACGACGCAATGGCGGAACTTTGTGCTCGCCGGTGATTGGACAGATACCGGGCTGCCCGCTACGATCGAAGGCGCGATCCGATCCGGTAATCGCGCCGCCGGTATAATCGCAAATCCATCATGAACGACACGCTTGCACACCAAATGCCGGCAACCGCCGTCCGCCCGATCGATGACGCTCTCGAGCGGCATATCGATCGGGCGACCGACGCGCTGCTAGCCTGTCAGCGTGCAGATGGACATTGGCTGTTTGAGTTGGAGGCGGACGCCACCATCCCGGCCGAATATGTGCTGTTGCGCCATTATCTGGGCGAGCCGGTCGACGCGGCACTGGAGGCCAAGATCGCCGTTTACCTCCGCCGCATTCAGGGCACGCACGGCGGCTGGCCACTGTTCGCCGACGGCGATCTCGACGTCAGCGCGACCGTGAAGGCCTACTTCGCCCTGAAGATGATCGGCGATTCGATCGATGCCGATCACATGCGCCGCGCGCGCGAGGCCCTGCGGGCCTGCGGCGGTGCAGCCAACGCCAACGTATTCACGCGCATCATGATGGCGCTGTTCGATTTCATTCCGTGGCACGCCGTGCCGGTGATGCCGGTCGAAATCATGCTGCTTCCAAGATGGTTTCCGTTTCATCTCGACAAGATCTCCTACTGGAGCCGCACCGTCATCGTTCCGTTACTGGTGCTGATGGCGAAGAAGCCGAAAGCGCGCAACGCCAAGGGCGTACGCATCGACGAGCTTTTCTTCGATCCGCCGCAGACACTCGGACCAACCCCGAAAGCGCCGCAGCAGAAGGCCTCGTGGTTCTGGTTCTTCCGCGGTGTCGACAATGCGCTGCGCCCGGCTGAGCCGTTCTTCCCGAAGCGCGCCCGCCAGCGTGCGATTGATCGCGCGGTTGCGTGGGTAACCGAGCGCCTCAACGGCGAAGACGGGCTTGGCGCCATTTTTCCCGCTATGGCCAACAGCGTGATGATGTTCGACGCGCTGGGAGTTCCGGAAAAAGATCCGCGGCGCGCAATCGCGCGCAAGTCGATCGAGAAGTTGCTGGTCGTTCACGAGCATGAGGCCTATTGCCAGCCCTGCGTTTCGCCGATCTGGGACACAGGTCTCGTTTGTCACACGCTGCTTGAAGCCGGCGGTGAGGGCCCCGCCGCACAGGTGCGCAAAGGTCTCGACTGGCTGGTCCCCCAGCAAATCCTCGAGGTGCGCGGCGACTGGGTCGAACGTCGGCCCGATCTGCGCCCGGGCGGCTGGGCTTTTCAATACGCCAATCCGCACTATCCCGATGTCGACGACACCGCTGTGGTCGCCATGGCGATGGATCGCTTTCAGAAGGTCGAGGGACGACAGTATTACGGCGAAGCTCTGGCGCGGGCCCGGGAATGGATCGTCGGCATGCAGAGCGAGAACGGCGGCTGGGGCGCGTTCGATGCCGATAACGAATACTATTATCTTAACAACATTCCGTTTGCCGACCACGGCGCGCTACTCGATCCGCCGACCGAAGACGTGAGCGCGCGCTGCCTGTCGATGCTGGCGCAATTCGGCGAGACCACGGCAAGCAGTCCTCCAGTTGCTAGCGCGCTCGATTATTTGCGCGGCACCCAGCTTGCGGACGGCAGCTGGTACGGCCGTTGGGGAATGAATTACATCTACGGCACCTGGTCAGTCTTGAGCGCGCTCAACGCCGCCGGGGTCGATCACAGTGCGCCCGAGATGCGCAAGGCGGTGAGTTGGCTCATCAGCATCCAGAACGAAGACGGAGGCTGGGGCGAAGACGGCTCGAGCTACAAACTCGACTACCACGGCTACGAGCAGTCGCCGTCGACCGCGTCACAGACGGCCTGGGCGCTGCTCGGTCTTATGGCTGCAGGCGCTGTCGATCACCCGGCCGTCGCGCGCGGCGTTGCTTATCTCACGGCTACACAGCGCGCCGACGGCTTCTGGAACGAGCCCCGCTACACCGCGACCGGCTTCCCGCGCGTGTTTTATCTGCGCTACCACGGCTACTCGAAGTTCTTCCCGCTGTGGGCGCTGGCGCGCTACCGTAATCTCATAAGCAGTAACGTGCGCGCCGTGACGTGGGGGATGTAGGCGCCGCGTGCGTCGACCCTTCTGATCGGTTCCAAACAAATGGAACTTTTTCGCCCGCAATGAATGGAACTTTTGGGCCCGGAATCGCTCTCGCGATTTTTCCGTCGGTGTGGCGGCAAAGACACAGCCGAAATCCGCTCTGATGCGTTGGAGAGGTAATCGATCATCCGCGTCAGGGGAGAGTAATATGTACAAGCGTATGTTGGTAATGGCCGCCGCCGCGACGTTCGCCGGTACGCCTGTCTTTGCCGCCGATATGTCGGCCGCGCCGCCAATGTACAAGGCGCCGCCTATGATCGCGGCGCCGAATTGGACAGGCTTCTACATTGGCGGTGATATTGGCGGCGCTTGGTCGCACAGCGACTCGAGCTGGTTCGCTTTGCCTTCCGCCGCGACGTTCGGCGTTGATCCGACCGGCGGCAGCAACGATGGGTCGGGTTTTCTCGGCGGCGTGCACGTCGGCTACGATTATCAGTTCGCGCCGGCCTGGGTTATGGGCCTCGAAGGCGATTGGACTTGGACCCACACGCACGGCTCGAACACTCAGCCTTGGACGGCATTCGGCACCACCGTGCCAATCGGTGGCGGCGCGGCGACCACGATGAGTTCCACTGCCGACTGGTTGGCGTCTGTCCGCGGCCGCTTCGGCTTCCTGATAACGCCCAACGTGCTGGCCTACGCCACTGGCGGCGCCGCCTGGGGCCGCGTGCATGACAGCGCGACCGCGGCTGATCCCGGCCTCGGTTACCTGGCGGCCACCTCGTTCGGCACCACTGCCGATGGCTGGGTTGTGGGCGGCGGCCTTGAATGGGCGATGACGCGGAATTGGTCGGTGCGTGGCGAATATCTCTATTACCGGCTCTACAGCGCGCAAACCGCAATCGTGCCCGCCGCCGGATTTGCCGCTAATCCTTCAAGCTTCAGTTGGGGCGACACCAACGTCAACGTCATGCGCGCTGGATTAAGCTACAAGTTCTAATCCGCGGCTGTTTGGACAATAGAAGCAGAAAACCCTCGGGCCCGAGCCCGAGGGTTTTTATTTATTGATCCGCTCAGGCAAGCGCGTCCATGCGCCGAGCACGAACTATGCGGCGGTGGCCGAAGTTTGGGCCGCCTTCTTTGCCGCTTCTTTGGCCGCCTTCTCTCGCGCCTCGTTGGCGCGCATCTGCGACAGCGTGAGTTGCACGTTGCTATCGAACACGTACTGCGCCGGGCGCTGTTGCGACATGTCGATTTCCGGCGCCATGGGGCCTTCGGTCTTGACGCCCTTCCAAGCAATCATCGCGGCCTGCAGCGGGTGCTGCATCATCGCTTGCGCGGCGGTCGCCTCGTAACCGCAATGGGCCATGCAGTTCGCGCATTTTTCATATCGGCCCGTGCCGTAGTTGTCCCATTCCGTAGTTTCCATCAATTCGCTGAACGTTTTGGCATAGCCTTCGCCGAGCAGGTAGCAGGGCTTCTGCCAGCCGAAGATGTTACGCGTGGGCATGCCCCAGGGCGTGCAGTGAAATTCCTGGTTGCCGGCGAGGAAGTCCAGGAACATGCCGGAATGGGTAAGATTCCAGTTTTTCCCCTTGCCGAGAGCAAAGACGCTGCGGAACAGTTCCTTGGTCTTGCGGCGATTAAGGAAGTGCTGCTGGTCCGGTGCGCGCTCGTAAGCATAGCCAGGGGAGATCGAAACGCCGACGCCGAGTTCTTCGGTGAGGTCGAGAAATTTGGCGATGTCCTCGGCCGGATGGCCGTCATAAACCGTGCAGTTGACGTTGACGGAAAATCCCTTGGCCTTGGCGGCCTTGATGGCAGAGACGGCCTTTTCAAAGCCACCCTCCATGCACACCGACTTGTCGTGATGCTCCTTGATGCCGTCGAGATGCACCGAAAAGAACAAATACGGCGACGGCTGGAACAGGTGCAGCTTCTTTTCCAGAAGCAGCGCGTTGGTGCAAAGCGACACGAATTTCTTCCGCGCCACGATGCCTTTGACGATTTCGCCAATCTCCTTGTGGATCAGCGGCTCGCCGCCCGGAATAGCAACCATCGGCGCGCCGCACTCGTCGACCGCGTCGAGACATTCTTGCACCGAAAGGCGCTTGTTGAGGATCGCGTCGGGATAATCGATCTTGCCGCAGCCGAAGCAAGCGAGATTGCAGCGGAACAGCGGTTCCAGCATCAGCACGAGCGGATAGCGCTTGTTGCCCTTGAGGCGTTGCCGCAGCACGTAGGCGCCGACCTTCACCTTTTGTCGTAGAGATACACCCAAAGTCGTGATCCTTTTGAATATCCGCGTTTCTTGTGTCGCAAGAGGTGCGAATTAAACTCTGGCGGTTACCCGTCCAGCCGCTGAGCCTTCGGCCAGCTCAGGGGGCAAACGAAACTCGATGGTCTCCTGGCGGCCGGTCAACTCGCTGACTTCGACCGGGCCAAGACGGCGCAGTGCGTCGATAACGTCCTCGACCAAGACCTCAGGCGCCGATGCGCCGGCCGTGATGCCGACGGTCTCGGCGTTATTGAACCAATCCGGCTCGACTTCACTGCCGTCGGCAATCAGATAGCTCGGCGTGCCGGCCTCCTCGCCGATCTCGCGTAGACGATTGGAGTTGGAACTATTCTTGGCGCCGACCACCAGGATAACGTCCACGAGCGTGGAGAGTTCACGCACCGCTGTCTGCCGGTTCTGTGTGGCGTAGCAGATGTCGCGCGTTTCCGGCCCGACGATGTCGGTGAACCGGCCGTGCAAAGCTGCAATGATGCCGCGCGTATCGTCGACGCTGAGCGTTGTCTGCGTAACGTAAGCGACCGGCGTATCGGCTGGGATATCGAGCGTAGCGACGTCGCTCTCCGTCTGCACCAGCGTGACCGGCTCGGCGATCTGGCCCATCGTTCCCTCGACCTCTGGATGGCCAGCATGGCCGATGAGGATGAGCCGGCGTCCCTGGCCGACATAGCGCTTGCCCTGGTTGTGTACCTTAGTCACGAGCGGGCAGGTGGCGTTCAAAACCGGCAATTGACGGGAGGCGGCTTCTTCCTCAACGCTCTTGGCCACCCCATGGGCAGAAAAGATAGTAACCGCGTTGGGTGGCACTTCGGAGAGATCCTCGACAAAGCGGGCGCCCTTGGCCTTTAGGCTCTCAACAACGTGCTTATTGTGCACAATCTCGTGACGGACGTAGACGGGTGGACCAAACTTCTGCAGCGCCCGCTCGACGATCTCGATGGCGCGCACCACGCCGGCGCAGAACCCACGAGGTTGGGCGAGTATCACTTTCATCGGGCAATACCTCTTCGTCGCCTATTGAACTGCGGCAATGCGCCACAATAACGCCATGGCGCGCTAATCCGTCCTATTCCGGTTACTTTGGCTATGACGCCGTGACAATCAACCCCGGTTATCCTTGTTTTGGACCCTTGTCGGGCTCCTTTGTCGCATCGGCCGCCGGGTCGGCCCGTCGATCCGCCTCCGCCCTAAAGATTGTGGAAGGTAGCCGACTGCAGCCACCATTGGGCGGAAATGGCAGCGATGTCCAGTCTGACCGATCATATCGAGGCAAAATCGCCCACATATTGGAGCATAGGTGAATAGACGAATTGCGGAAGGTTCCACCCAAATCCCGTTCCGGTTATTTGCTTGCCGCTTGTAAATCGATTAGGAAAATTTCCACAATTTGCTTTTCTGTCATTTCCGGGCATTTAGGGCACGCCGCAGTCCCGGAGGTTGCCTGTAAGGGACCTTCCGTGCCAGTACGCGGGCCCCGTTCGCCTCCATTTCGCCGTTCTCTTAACGCGTCAAACGCGGCCTGTTGTACCGACCATGGCCTTCCGCTTTCCGCTGACGGTGCTGCTTAGCCGATCATGAAGACGACCACCGCTTTCGTCGTTCGCGCGATCGCCTTCTGCTGGCGATACGCTTGGTCGGTTATCGCCGGCGCGCTGCTGCTTGCGATCGTGTCCTCTTGGTACGCGGCTACGCATTTCTCAATGACCACGGACATGAACCAGCTCATCTCCGGTCACCTTCCGTGGCGGGAGCGGGAAGCTGCTATCGAAAACGCTTTTCCCCAATTCGAGTTGACCGTCGCGGTCATCGATGCGCCGACGGCCGAACTGTTGGACGGGGCCACCAACGCGCTGGCCCAGCGCCTGGCGCAGCGGAAGGATTTGTTTCGCTCGATCCAGCAACCTGGCGGAGGTCCATTCTTTGCGCAAAACGGCTTGCTGTTCCTGAACACCAAAGAACTCGACGAGAGGATGCAAGGCTTAACCCAGGCGACACGCTTGATGCAGACCTTGGCGGGCGATCCCAGTTTGCGCGGCGTATTGCAGGCCTTGCAGTTCGCGCTCCTCGGCGTTCAGGGTAACCGCATCACGCTCGACGAAATGGAATGGCCGTTGACGCTGTCGGCTGAGACGCTTGAGCAAGTCAATGCAGGCAAGCCCGCGAGCTTTTCCTGGCGTGAACTGGTGGAAGGCAAACGGCCCAAACCCAATGACCTGCGGCACTTTCTCAACATCGAGACGGTGCTGGACTATTCCGCTCTTGAGCCCGGATTGCGAGCGACCGAGGCCATACGGCAAGCGGCCGCGGATCTTGATTTCTCCGGCAAATATCGTGCCCGGCTGCGCCTGACCGGTCCGGTGCCTCAGGGTGACGAGGAGTTTGCGACGATCAAAGAGAACGCGGCGCTCAACGCCACCGTGACGATTGCCGTCGTGCTCTTCATTCTGTGGATGGCTTTGCGCTGGTGGCGGATCATCTTCGCGGTTTTCTTGAGCCTCATCGTCGGCCTTTCCATCACGGCGGCGGTCGGGCTGCTCATGGTCGGTACGCTCAATCTGATATCGATCTATTTCGCGGTGCTGTTTGTCGGCCTTGGAGTCGATTTCGGTATACAATTTAGCGTCCGCTATCGCGCCGAGCGGCATGATGTCGACGATTTATACGGGGCGCTGTTGCAGGCCGGCCGGCGTGCGGGCGCGCCGCTTACGCTCGCGGCGCTGGCGACGGCGGCCGGCTTCTTGTCGTTTCTGCCCACGGCCTACAAAGGCGTGTCCGAACTCGGGCTGATCGCCGGCATCGGAATGCTGATCGCGTTTGCCACCAGCATAACGCTGCTGCCGGCGCTGCTCAGCCGCCTGAACCCGCCCAGCGAGCCCGATCCGCTGGGCTACGCCGCGCTGGCGCCGGTTGACAGCTATCTCGAACGCAATCGAACGCTGATCCTGATCGCCACCGCCGTTGTGGTGGTTGGCGGGCTGCCGCTCCTCACCAAACTCCGGTTTGATTTCAATCCAATGAATCTGCGCAGCCCAAAAGTCGAATCGGTCGCCACCTATCTCGAGCTCAAGAACGATCCTGAAGGCGGCGCCAGTGACATCCAGATATTGGAGCCGTCGCTGGCCGCGGCCGATAAGGTGGCTGGTGAACTGCGAAAGCTTCCAGAGGTGGCGCGTGTTACGACGCTGTCCACTTTCATTCCCGACGACCAGCAACAAAAACTCACGCTCATCGCCAACGCGGCAAAGACCCTCAATGCGGCGCTGAACCCCGCCACCACCGCGGCGCCTCCCACAGACGCGCAAAATGTAGCGATGATCAACACGACGCTGGACATTCTCAATCGGCAGATCGACGCCGCCAAGACAGGGGCCGGCGCCGACGCGGGACGGCGGCTCGCCGCCGCCCTATCTGCGCTCGGCAAGACCGACGAAGCGACCCGCCAGCGGGCCGAAGCGTCGTTCGTGCAACCTTTGCATACCGCGCTCGCTGAGCTGCGCGATTTATTCACTGCGCGCATGGTGACCCGCGAGAATCTCCCCCCTGACCTAGCGCGGCAGTGGGTGACCTCGGACGGACGGGCCCGTATCGACGTCGCGCCCAAGGGCGACGCCAACGACAATGAAGTCCTGCAGAACTTCGCCAGTGCCGTTCAATCCGTCGCGCCCGATGCGACCGAGGGACCGATTTCGATCCTTGAGGCGAGACGCACCGTCGTGATTGCTTTCGTCGAGGCCGGCGGTTTCGCGCTCCTCTCGATCGCTATCCTGCTATGGGTAACCTTGAGGCGTGTGGTCGATGTGCTGTTGACGCTCGTACCGCTGCTGCTGGCTTGCGTGGTTACCCTCGAGATCTGTGTGCTGGTCGGACTTCCGCTGAATTTCGCCAACATCATTGCGCTGCCGTTGTTGCTCGGCGTCGGGGTGGCCTTCAAGATTTATTACATCATGGCTTGGCGCGAAGGACAGACCAACCTGCTGCAGTCGGTACTGACGCGTGCCGTAATATTCAGCGCCCTGACCACGGCGACCGCGTTCGGCAGCCTTTGGTTCTCCAGCCATCCCGGGACCTCGAGCATGGGCAAGCTATTGGCCATTTCGCTGCTGACGACCATGGCGGCGGCCGCGCTCTTCCAGCCGGTGCTGATGGGCAAGCCGCGCGAGGAGGATCACAGCTTTTGAGGCGTCGCGCCGGCGCGAAACCTGCGTCAGCGGTGAGCAGGATTGGCCGGCAGGTTGGGATTGACGGCAGGGTTGGGATTGGCCGCCGGGTTCGGAACCACGGCCGGGTCCAGCGTGCTGTAGGCGGAATCAGGCAGACGCGTCCAAAGCTGGTCGCGCCCAAGCAGCTCGATGCCGGCGACATAGCCGCGCACGACGAGCGTCTGACCATCAGGCGACACCGTCATTACGGCGTCGTAGATTTTGCCGTCGCGCGGATCAAGGATCGTGCCACCGCCGTATTTGTTATCTCGGGCCAGCTTCATGCCGCGGATGATTTCAAGCCCGAGCCACGGATGGTTGTGACGGTCGTCCTTGCAACGGTCACATACGGCGTTGGCATCCTCGCCGGGCTTGAGAAACATCTTCGCGATGACGCCGGCATAGATGCCGTCATGTTCGCTGATCAGAAACCAGCCCGTAGGCTGCTTGGTGCCGGGGTCGGTTCCTTGCCAAAGACCAACCGGGGAGGGGGCCGCGTTCCCTCCATACAGACTAACCAGGAGCGGCAGCAGCGCCAGTAAAGCCGTCCAGGGTCTCGCTCGCATCGTATCGCCTCTCCGCCTTCAACCCCTTAGCCTATTGGACGGCCACGCCCAAGATCCAACTCCACCCACCAATACATCCCGCCGCGAATCGTTTTTTCGGAATGAGAAGGGCAAATCGCACCGGAACTGGATCATGGCCACGAATGACCGCAATTTTTGGCGTAAATTTGCATCAACGCCAAGCCGGCGCATCACAGCCGACTAAAGGTTTGCCTGCAATAAAGCCTTGGCTTGTCCGATCTACGCGTCCCGTTACACTGCGAGCGAGCGGCGCACCGCGACATGCGCTGCATTGGGTGGCAAACGACTCGGGCGCCGGCGTGAAAATCAAATCGATCGAACCCATCGCCGTTAGCCTGCCCATGAAAAGGGCGGTCACGATGGCGGCCGAGACTGTGACCCGTGCCGACAACGTGCTGGTCCGTGTCGAATCCGAGGACGGATTTGTCGGTTGGGGCGAGGCGGCTTCGGCGCCGACCATGACCGGCGAAACCGTCGCCGGCATGACGGCGGCGATCGCGCAGATGACGCCGGCACTGCTCAATCGTGCGGCCAATGATTTCGCCGGAGCGTCTGCCGCGATGGACGCGCGGATGTATGGCAACACCGGAGCCAAAGCCGCGATCGAGATCGCCCTGCACGATCTTGTCGCCCGCGCTGCCAGGCAGCCGCTCTACGAATTGTTCGGCGGCAAAATGCGCAGTCGCATGCCGGTGTTGGCGGTCATCGGCTCTACCGACGCAGCCGCCGACCTTCGCGAGGCGCGCGAGCGTTTCGCCGCAGGCTATCGCGCTTTCAAGATCAAGGTTGGCATTGGGGCGCCAAAAGCGGACGGCGCGCGAACGCGCGCCGTGTGCCAGATGCTCAAGGCGAGCGGGGATGGGTGTTTGGTCTCGGCCGATGCCAATCAGGGTTTTGGTGTCGAGGAGGCCATGCTCTTCACGGCTGCGGTCGGCGATGTAGGGCTCGATTTCTTCGAGCAGCCGGTACGCGCTCACGATCTGGCCGGGATGGCCCGCGTCGCTGCTGCAAGCCGCATCCCCATTGGGGCAGATGAGGGAATCCATTCGCTCGACGACATCGAGCGGCATCACGAGCGCAAGTCGGCGGCCGGCGTCAGTCTAAAGGCAATCAAGCTCGGCGGGCTGCGCGCGCTGCTTGAGGCCTGCCGGCTCTGCGACCGCCTTGGCATGAAGGTCAACATTTCCTGCAAGACCGGTGAGTCGAGTGTGGCGTCAGCGGCGGCGCTGCATCTCGCATCGGTCGCCCCCGATCTCGCCTGGGGCCTGACCCTGACCAATAGCGGGCTCGCCGAGGATGTCACTGCCACGCCGTTACCCATCGCGCGCGGCCATGTCGAGGTGCCCGACCGGTGGGGGCTCGGCGTCGAGGTCGATGAACGCAGCGTCCGCCGCTGTCAGCAGGAGTTCGCCACGCGCAAAGTGGCCTAGCGGCGCGTCGCAAGGATACTGCTGTTACTCCTCTTTCTCTTCGTCGTCGTCGTCGTCCTCGTCGCCTTCGTCGTCCTCGAATTCCTCGTCGTCCTCGTCCTCGTCTTCCTCTCGGTCTCTCGCCTCTTCGATCTCGCCATCGATGAATTCGGCCAAGTTGTCGAAAGCCTCATTGATCTCTGGTGTCGGGATGGCCTCCTCATTCGCCGCTTCAATGCATTCCTCCGCCCATTCCTTGGCCGGCGACTCTTCCCCTTCTGCAGGGATGCCCGCCTCCTCGATTTTTTCTTGGACCCAGGTCTCGACGAATTCGAGGGCGCGTTTACTCATGTAAAGTCTCCTGCTTTCTTTCGCTGATAAAGGTACCATAACTTGGGGAGGAGAACGTGAAGGCGAAAGACCTCGGTATCGCTGTCATTGGCTCGGGCCGAATCGGTACGTTGCGCGCGCGCCTCGCCGCCAAGCATCCGGCCGTCCGCTTCGTCGCCGTCTCCGACAAGGACCCCGCGAATGCCAAAAAGTTAGCTGAGCTTGCGGGCACCGACTTCCACTCCGGTGACAATGACGAGGTGATCGCGCGACCAGAGGTCAACGCGGTGTTCGTCTCGACACCCGAGGGTGAACACGCCGCACCGGTGTGCAAGGCGCTTGAGCTCGGCAAGGCCGTAATGGTGGAAAAACCGCTGGCGTTGTCGCTCAACGATGCCGAGGCGATTCTGAACACATTGAAGTCCACGCGCGGCACATTGCGGGTTGGCTACAGCCGCCGTTTCAAGGAATGTTTTCTGCGCGCGAAGGAGCAGATGATCCAGGGCCGCCTCGGCAAAGTGAGCGGCGGCCTGGCGCGAGTCTACAATTCGCGCGCGCAGACCTTCGCCATCCTCAAGCGCGATCCGCATGCGACGCCCGTGCTCGACGTACTCACCTACTACGTCGATCTGATCTGCTGGTTTCTTGAAGGCAACCGGCCGGTGGAAGTCGTGGCGCGCGGTCAGTCCGGGATTTTTCGCGACGCCGGCTACAGTGCCCACGACGTGACCTGGGCGCTGGTCACCTTCGCTGACGGCGCGGTGATCAGTTTCGGTATCGGTTACGCGCTCCCCATGCGCTATCCGACGCAAGGGCAATCGGACCGGGTCGAGCTTCTCGGTACTGACGGCACCATGATCATCGACGACGACCACATGGAGCATCTGATCTTTTCCGAAAAGGGTATTCCGCACCCCTACGTGCCCGGCCATTCCGTCGAGATGGCGTTCCTCGGCAGTAACACGGCGGGCGATTGGGCCATGGGGGATTTCTGGGGCCCGCTGGGAAACGAAACGCGCGCTTGGCTCGACTTTCTCTCGACCGGACGGCCGAGCGTCCATGCCACGGCAGAGCAGGCGATGCTCAATCTGAAAACGACTTACGCGATCGAACGTGCGGTCGCGACGGGGCAAGTCGTGCGCCTGGATTAGGATCGGTCAAAAACCTTGGCGACAGTCCGCATCATCCTGCACGGCAAGGCGGCCAGCGATGCTCGCCTGAGGAGCGCCGTTCAAACACTGCGCAAGGACGGTTACGGTGTGGAGGTGCGGGTCACTTGGGAGGCTGGGGACGCCGCACGGCTGACCGCCGAAGCCGTTGCCGAGGCTAATGAACGAAAAATCGATTGCATCGTCGCGGGTGGCGGCGATGGCACGATCAACGAAGTATTTGCCGCAGCCTATGCAGCGAGGTTGTCCGCAGAGTGCTCGCTTGGGATTCTCCCGCTCGGCACCGCCAACGATTTTGCTCACTCGGCGGCCGTGCCGATCAAGGATCTCACAGCGGCCCTGCAAGTGGCGGCGATGGCGCCGCGGCGATTGATCGATGTGGGCCTCGTCAATGGCAGGCCATTCGTCAATCTCGTGTCGGGCGGATTTGGCTCGCGCGTGACGGTGGAAACCGATCCCAAGCTCAAGCAGCGGCTCGGCGGCTTGGCCTATGCGATCACCGGCATCTCACACTTTTCGGAGCTGTCGGAAAATCGCGGCGCGTTTCGCGCCGAGGGCTTCTCATGGGAAGGGAATTTCTTCGCACTGGCGATTGGCAATGGCCGGCAGGCCGGCGGCGGCGTGCCGCTCTGTCCGAACGCGCTCATTGACGACGGCCTTCTCGACCTGACGATTCTACCTGCCATGGACCACGCGGCGCGCATGGATGCCGTTTCGCATTTGCTGCGCGCTGGCGCAGCCGCCATCCGCAGCAAACTCATTACCGCGCGAAGTTGGTGGATTGAGTACGAGTCGGATCACGATCTGAATATAAATCTGGATGGCGAACCCACCGTGCTGAAGCAGATACGCTTTGAATGCCGCCACCGCGCGTTACCGGTGCGGCTCGCTGAAAGCGCGCTGCTGTCGAAAGACAATGTTGCCTGAGTGCGGACCGGTTGGTGGCGCGAACGTTAGGACTCGCGCTTTACCTTCGGGATTACTTGCTGCGCTTCACTCGCGCCGTTTGTCGGGCAGCCGCATTGCGCTGCGCTCTCACCGGGCTGCGCTTAGCGCTCTTTTTTCGCGCTGCCGCAGGCTTTTTTCTGGCAGTTGCCGGCTTGGCCGGCCGCAGGCCGCCGACGGCGTTCTTGATCTTGCCGCGGGTCAGTTGCCAGCCTTTCCAGTTAATGTCGAAGACGATGCCGTTGGGGTCTTTGAACTTCCGCTCGAAGCCGTCGTCCTCGGGCTCGCCGAGATCGAAGAAGAATTCGCCGCCGGCCTGTTCGACCTTCCTTTGCTGTTCTGGCAGGTCGTCGCACTGGAAGCCGAAATGGTGGATGCCGACCCAACCCTCAGGCACGCCGGAGCCGACCTCGCTTTTGTATTGCAACAGTGCGAGATTGACCTCGCCGTCGCTCATGTAGCAGTTCCACGCGGTCGCGCCTTCGCGGATCGGCGTGCGCTTGAGCCCGAAGGCCTTCTCGTAGAAATCGGCGGTGGCCTTGATGTCCTTGACGCACAGTGCGATGTGGCGGATGCGGGCTGCCATGTCGAATCCTCCTTGGGTCTCACGTTTTAACGCGCAGTGTGTCAGGTTCGTTGGGCAAGGGATAGCCAGTAACCAGGTGAACTGAAGCCCACCGGCATCACGGCACCCAACGATAAGCGGGAGGAATTAGATGCCACAGCATTCGATCACGCGCCGTTCTACGCTCAGCGCAGCGGTGGCCGGAGTCGCAGCGTTTGGAGTGTCGGAAGCAATGGCTCAGTCTCACGTTCGCAAAACATTCGTCCTCGTCCACGGGGCCTGGCATGGCGGCTGGTGCTGGCGGCGCGTGGCCGACATTCTCGAGAAGCAAGGTCACAAGGTCTACGCGCAGTCGCTTACCGGCAACGGCGATCGGTCGCATCTTCTCAGCAAGGACGTGATCCTCGACACCCACATCGCCGATATCGTCAACCTGGTGATGTGGGAAGACCTCAAGGAGGTCTGCCTCGTGGCGCATTCTTATGGCGGCTGGCCAGCCTCCGGCGCACTCGAGCATATTCACGATCGCGTCGCCTCGATCGTCTGGCTCGATGCGTTCAAGCCGGAGGACGGACAGAAAGGCACTGACTTCGCCTCCGAGTTCAGCCGCAAGGCGCTGGAAGAAGCGGTGGCGAAGGGCGAACCTGGCCGCAAGCCGCCTCCCGCGAAAACGTTCTCGCTCAGCGAGAAGGATTACGCCTGGATCGACTCGAAGCTGACGCCGCAACCGAACGGCGTGGCGCTTCAGCCCATACGACTCACCGGCAAGCGCGAGGCGGTTGCCGGGAAGACTTACATTCGTGCTCCGCTATACCCGCAAGCCGCTTTCGACAAGGCACTGGCCGAGTGCAAAGCCGACAGGACCTGGCAGACCTTTGTCAACGACAATGCCGGTCACGACGTCATGATCGATCAGCCCGAATGGCTGGCCGGCGTACTGCTGAAGGCCTCGTAGCGGCGGGGGATGGTGTTTGCGTATAGTGACCGGGGGTCACCCGCAATCGGCGAGAGCGAATGGACGATAGGAAAAGACCGGACGAAACCGGCTACCGCTTCATCGGTAAGCCGTTGCCGCGCAAGGAGGACGAGCGTCTTCTCACCGGCAAGGGCCACTTCACCGACGATTTCAATCTCGATGGCCAAGTTTATGCGGTGATGGTTCGCTCGCCGCACCCGCACGCGCGCATTGTGTCAATCGATTCCGCGGGGGCAAAAGCAATGTCGGGCGTGCTCGGCGTCTTCACCGGGGCTGATTGCGCCGCAGACAAAATAGGACCGATTCCCCACGATCCGGTGCCCAAGACCAAGTTCGACATGAAGCTGCAGGCGCCGGGCGGCGGCCCGGTGTTTGCCGGTCCGCATGCGCTGCTGCCGGCCGACAAGGTGCGGCACGTCGGCGAAGCCGTGGTCATGGTGGTGGCCGAGACCAAGGCGCAAGCCATGGATGCTGCGGAAGCAGTCGAGGTGCGCTACGAAGAGCTTGCCTTCGTGCTGCATACTGAGGACGCGATGCGGCCAGGCGCGCCAACGCTTTGGGACGAGGTGCCGAACAACGTCACGGTCGAAACTTTCTTCGGCGACAAGGATGCGACCGATCGCGCCTTCGCTCACGCGGCGCACGTGGTGAAGAAAAAATTCCATATTGGCCGCGTCACCGGCGTGCCACTAGAGCCGCGGTCCGCGGTCGCGCAGTATGAAGCCGCCGCCGACAGCTACGTGTTGTACGCAGGCTCCGGCGGTGCGGTACGGCAGCAGATTGAGTTGACACGCGTTGTCGGCGTGCCGCCGGAACGGCTGCGCGTCATCTCCGCTGACGTCGGCGGTAATTTCGGCACGCGCAACCGCACCTTTGTCGAGTTTGGCCTCGTGCTTTGGGCGGCGAAGAAGCTCGGCCAGCCGGTGAAATTCACCGCGACGCGCTCGGAAGCGTTTTTGAGCGACTATCAGGGCCGCGATCTGGTGACGAGCATCGAGCTAGCGCTTGATGAGAAGCACAAGTTCATCGGACTTCGCGCCACCAATATCAGCAATGTCGGCGCCCGCTGCGTGTCGTTATCGCCGCTGAGCAAAGGCTCCGGCCTGATCTCTGGTTCCTATGCCATTCCGACTGCAAGCCTGCGTTCGGTCGCGGTGTTCACCAATACGATGCCGACCAACGCTTATCGCAGCTCCGGCCGGCCGGAAGTCACGTTCGCCATCGAGCAACTGGTTGACGAGGCGGCGCAGCAGCTCGGCGTCGATCGCATCGCGCTTCGTCGCAAGAACATGGTTCCGCCGAAGGCGATGCCGTACCGCAACGCCGTCGGCATGCTCTACGACAGCGGCCAGTATGAAGAGAACATGGACTGGGCGATGGACATCGCCGACTGGAAGGGATTTCCCGCGCGCCGGCGGGAAGCCAAACGCCGCGGCAAGCTGCTGGGGCGCGGCCTCGCCAATTACGTCGAGTCGTCGATCGGGGCACCCAAGGAGCAGGCGCGCATCACGGTGCGGCCGCAGGATTCGTCCGGACCAGCTCGCGTCGATGCCGTGATCGGCACGCAATCGAATGGTCAGGGGCATGAGACTAGCTTCTCCCAGGTGGTCGCCGACTTGCTCCATGTGCCCGACGCGTCGGTCAACATCATCTACGGCGACACCGCGGTGGTGAAAGTCGGCGGCGGCTCCCATTCGGGACGCTCGATGCGCCATGCCGCGACTGTTTTCTCCAAGGCCGCCGCCGATCTGATCGCCAAGGGCAAGGAGATTGCGGCCATCGTCATGGGTGTGGCGCCGAACACCGTTTCGTTTGATGACGGCCGCTTCTCCTCACGCGATACCAATCGCACCTTTGATTTTCTTGAACTCGCGGGCGAGGCGGCACGTCACAAGCTGCCGGAGGCGCTCAAGGACGGCCTCGCAGTGGTGACCGACAACGAGATGCACGAGCCAGTATTTCCCAACGGCACGGCGATTTGCGAAGTCGAGATCGATCCCGATACCGGCGCCATCGAGATCACCCGCTACGCCTGCATCGACGATGTCGGCCGCTGCATCAATCCGTTGATCGTGGACGGTCAGACCCATGGCGCCATCGCCCAAGGGGTGGGGCAGGCAATGTGGGAGCAGGTGTACCTCGATCCGGATTCGGGGCAACCGCTCACGGGATCGTTCATGGATTATGGCATGCCGCGCGCCGACTATTTGCCGTCGTTCCGCACCGAGATTGCCGAGGTGCTTTCGCCCACCAATCCGCTCGGCATCAAGGCCGGCGGCGAGGGTGGCACCACGGCCGCGCCGGCGGTGGTGATGAGCGCCGTTCTCGACGCTCTGCGCGACGTGGGCGTGAATGATTTATCGATGCCGCTGACGTCGCATAAGGTGTGGACCGCAATTCGGCAGGCAAAGGCGGATCAGCCGGACGTGAGTCAAAACCCGACCCGCTGATACTCGGCGCGCACTCATGTAAGGACGCCGGACGCGGCTCCGGCATGTTGGCGCGGCTAAAGGTTTTGCCGCAATCTGCAGCGCCAGCCCGCGCTTTTCTCGGACCGCCGAAGCCGCTAAGAGTCCTCCCGCCGCGCTTTTTTCCGGAGGAGCCATGACGATCTCCATTCCTGTCATCGATATTGAGCC
>Ga0070731_10002175_pt1 | contig 19029 bp, 14 predicted proteins | sample Coa_R1_2_FD_66448 | JGI IMG/M metagenome (GOLD analysis project Ga0070731, IMG submission 66448) | Surface soil microbial communities from Centralia Pennsylvania, which are recovering from an underground coalmine fire - Coalmine... | ecosystem: Environmental > Terrestrial > Soil > Unclassified ... | reverse complement strand
GCCGGCGATGAATAGCTCGAATCGCTCGGTCAGCGAGGGATCGTCCGGCTTCTGCTTCGATAACGGCGAAATGTCGGTGGGGAAATCGTAAATAAATGTAGGCTGATTCAAATGTCCTTCGGCGACGGCTTCGAAAAGCTGCCCCGTCAATTCACCATCCGAAAGCGTTGCAACACTGTGGATCACCTCAGCAGTTCCGCCACCCGCGTAGCGGTTGAACCGCTCGGCGATCGCTCGCGGTCCGCCCTTTTGAGACAGCTCTGTTTCGTTCGGCGCCGTGCCGGCCGCGGCGGGCCAATATTTACAGATCGCCTGACGCATAGAGAGTCGTTCAAACTTTCCAAAGTTGAGTTCGACCTCGCCGTATTGCACCTTCGCGCCGCCACAGATTTTTTCGGCCAGCCCGCGCAACAATTCCTCCGTGAGATCCATCAACTCGCCGGCATCGCCATAGGCCTGATAGAACTCCAGCATCGTGAATTCGGGCTGATGTATGGCGTCGATCCCTTCATTGCGAAAATTGCGGTTGATTTCGTACACGCGGTCGAGGCCGCCCACGACCAGCCTTTTCAGGTAGAGCTCTGGCGCAATCCGCAAATAAAGGTCCATGTCAAAGGTGTTGTGATGCGTCACGAACGGACGCGCGGTGGCGCCTCCCAGGATCGAATGCATCATCGGCGTTTCCACTTCCACGTAGGCTCGCTCGTCAAAAAACCGCCGCAGCTCGCGAATGATCTGCGCCCGCCTCAGAAAAATCTCCCGCGCGCGCTCGTTCACGATCAAGTCCAGATAGCGCCGCCGGTAGCGCATTTCAACGTCGGCCAAACCGTGCCACTTTTCCGGCAGTGGCAGCAGCGCCTTGCTCAGCAACTCCAGCCCCTCCACACGTATGGTGAGCTCGCCGGTCTTGGTACGAAATAAGTTGCCGGAGACGCCTACGATGTCGCCCAAATCCAGAAGCTGGAAAAGCTTGAAACCCTGCTCGCCGATTACGTCCAAGCGCACATAGATTTGAATTCGACCGCCGTCGCCTGCAATGTGCGCGAAAGCTGCTTTTCCGTGTGGCCGCAGCGCGACGATTCGGCCCGCCACCCGTACCGAGGTGTTTTTCGCCGCCAGCTCCTCGGCCGTCAGCCCCGCAAATCGCTCGCTGACATCTTTCGGCGTGTGCGAGCGTGCAAACTTATGCGGGTAAGGAGGATGACCAAGGGACTCGATTTCGCTTAGTTTCTTGCGGCGCTGCGTGAATTGGTCAAGAGGTTCAAATTCCAAAGAAAAGATCCTTTCAGCAACGGAGGGACGTCAATGGAGAGCCGTGCCGCAGTATAATGGCCCCATTCTCCAAGCGTCAAGAAAACCCGGTTCAGGACGCCGGGCATCCCGTCGTCCTCGGACCTCGCATGGCACGAACGACAATTCGAAGGTCTACCAACGGTCCCCACTTGCAACAGGTGGTATACTCCCGCTGGTTTCTTGGGGGCGGGTTTGTCTCTAGGGTGGCGGCCTAGGCTCTTCGTGTACGGCAGTGTATCCGACGATTGGGTAGTGGCCCTGCCGCGCGACAAAAACGCAGTCTTTCAGACGGTCGTTCGCAGGTGGGAATGCACGTATGCGATGATGAGCGTCGCGCTGGACGATGCTCTTTCGCTGCGTGCGCGAGGCGAGCTTGTCTGCGCCCGCCAGCAGGTTTCCATCACCGCCGATCTCCTGGATCGTCTCGCCTCCTCCCTGATTTCATTTTGTGAGACTCTTTCTACTCGCGGACGCGGCGCCCGCCGCCTTCCCGCCGTGGCACCCTTGAACGCGAAATTCTTTCGCGGCAATACGGGACAGAGCGCCGCTTCCTGGAATGGAATCCTTCATCGCGTGCTTTTCCGCAGCCGATCACGCTTTTTTCACAAGCTTCGCATTCTTTCCGAGACGATCCAGCACCTCGAACGTGAATTTCAAGACGCCGCCGGCGATATCTCCGCGGGTTTGTCCGTGCAGCCCGGCGATTGCTGGACGACTCTCGATGCCCTCCACTATGATTTCAGCACCTGCTTGCGCGAAACCGAAGTCCTTCTGAAGTCCTTCCTCAAGACAGTTCCATCCGATCAGCTCCCCGGCATCTCCGCCGATCTCGACGCTCCGTCGGAGCTTCAGCCCTTCGGCATGAAACCTCGCCTCTCAGGCGCCTCGGCATAAGACCCAGACGTTACGGTTGTGGCAGCCGCCAAACAAGTCCACAGGAACGATCCCTTGCAACCCCTTCGTACGGTGCTAACCTGAGCCGGAAAGGAGACCCTGAATGTTTGGAGAGATGGAGTTGAAAGTCAGGAAAAGGAAGCCGGGCGTGCATCGATTCGCCATGGGAAGCGCGCGATTCTGGTCGACACAGCGGGCGAGTAGAATGCGACGTAACTCACTGAAAACACGGCGCGGGTGTCACCGCTATCCGTCACAGATTGGAGAGGTCTTATTTCCTGCATCCGGGTCCCGCCCGTGACCGCTGAGCGCGAGAAGCTTGAGGCGGACGTCCTGATCGTGGGCGCTGGGCCGGCGGGCCTTTCCTGCGCGCTCCACCTCTCCGATCTGATCGATCGCCACACCGCGGAGAAAAAATCCCCCGCGCTTTCGTCCGAAAATATCTATGTCCTCGAAAAAGCGCGGGAGATTGGCGCGCATCAGCTCTCCGGCGCGATCATGGATCCGCGCGCGCTCCGGGAACTTGTTCCGCACTTTGAGAAATCCGCGCCGCTGGATACGCCGGTCACCGGCGATGCCGCCTACTATTTCACGGAAAGCGATTCCTACAAGCTTCCCATTACTCCGCCGCCGCTGGCTAACCACGGGAATTACGTCATTTCGCTCAATAAGCTGGTCAAGTGGCTCGGCGGGCTTGTCGAAAAAAAAGGGGTGAACGTTTTCACGCAATTTGCAGGCCGCGAACCGCTCTACGAAAAGAATGGAATCGCCGGTGTATTGACCGAAGACAAAGGTGTCGACAAAAACGGCAAGCCAAAGGACAACTTCACGCCCGGCTACGAACTGCGTGCAAAAGTCACCGTGTTGGCGGAAGGCCCGCGAGGCTCGCTTACCAAAGGTCTGGTTTCCCGTTTGAAGCTGGACGGTCTTAATCCCCAGGTTTACGGTCTCGGAATTAAAGAATTGTGGGATGTGCAGCCGGGCCGCATCAATACCGGCTATGTAGCGCACACGCTAGGCTGGCCGCTCACTTCGGACTTATACGGCGGCGGGTGGATTTACGGCCTACGCGACAACCGTGTATCGCTCGGAATCGTCGTCGGGCTTGATTACCACAATTCGCTCTTCGATCCTCATGAAGCATTTCAAAAATTCAAAACTCACCCATTCGTGAAAAAGATTCTGGAGGGCGGCACTCTTGTTCGTTACGGCGCGAAGACGGTTCCCTATGGCGGCTGGTATTCAAAACCGCGCAGCTATTTCGACGGCGGCTTGATCATCGGCGATTCGGCCAGCCTGCTGAATTCGCAACGGCTGAAGGGAATTCACACCGCGATCAAAAGCGGAATGCTCGCTGCCGAGACGATCTATGAGGCGCTTTGCGCTGAAGATAGTTCGGCGGCGAAGCTCTCCGCCTATGAGACAAAACTGGAACAGAGTTGGCTGAAGAAAGAGCTATGGTTCGTCCGAAATTTTCATCAAGGATTTCACGACGGCTTATGGAAAGGGCTGGTCAACGCCGGGTTGCAATTCGTTACCGGCGGGCGCGGCTTAACCGACCCGATGCGCGCCCAAGCCGGCTACACGCAATACACAAAGCTTCATCGCGACGCCACTCTGGTGGACCAGTCGACGCGATTCAAAGGCGATGGCCGGCTTACATTTGACCGCCTCACGGATGTCTATCATTCCGGAACGCGCCACGACGAGAATCAGCCCTGCCACTTGATCGTTCTCGATCCCAACATTTGCGGTGACCGATGCGTACGCGAATTCGGCAATCCGTGCCAGTATTTTTGTCCCGCCGCCGTTTACGAGATGGTGATGCAGCAGGGCGCACCAAAATTGAAGATCAATGCCGCAAACTGCGTCCACTGCAAAACCTGCGACATTGCCGATCCCTATCAAATTATCGAATGGGTTCCACCCGAGGGCGGCGGCGGACCGAATTATGAAGGCATGTAAATGTTGCGAGGCGTTTTCTAATCGGCTTTCGCCTCCATATCACCTCCACTGAAGAGCCTTCGAACTTTGCCCCAAAAGCCGTGCTTCCTTCTGGCCTTTTCCGTGGACGGTGTTTTGGCTGGCACTTGCGCGTTTTCTCCCAGCGCATGCTGCAATTCGCTTGCAAATTCCGGCGCAGCCACATGGCCGGAAAATTCCCAATACGGCGACACTTGCGCCTCGCGGATCAGCAGCGCCATCGGCGGTCCCGGGTCGGGCGGAGCAGCGGGCTCGCTCGCGGAAAAAACCAGCGGCGGCAGGACCACGGTGTATATCGGCATCGACGTGGGCGGAGCTGACGGGACTTCATCGTTTACCGGCCGCTCGACGGGATGCTCTTCATTGCCCTGGGCCAGCACGCTGTATTCGATACTGGGCTCGGCCGCTGGTTTCATTCCGTCTGGCGGCTTCGCCGCTCCCGAAACCATATTGGGCGCGTTAACTGGCGGAAGGGGAATCGCGACGGCCGTTTCCGGAAACGGTCCCTCCGGGGGCGCAGCGGGTCCTGGCTCATCTGCAGAACACTGGCAGCTCCCCGGGGTGCCTGCGACAGGAAGAAGCTTTCCCGCACTCAGGAAGAATTCGCCCGCCTGCGGCACGATCAATTTTTCATCCGAAAATTGATTGGCGAGTTGGATCGCGCCACTGGTTGCAAGCACGCACAGCGAATCGTCGAGATTCAAGCCGACTGTCACGTCGCGTGCTCCGCCGTTGATATCAAGCGGCGTCCCGATGATCGTAGGAGTGAAAACGCGAAGCGTGGCCTTCGCTGGTAGACTCACACGGACCCGTCCAAAATTGAGCGCCAGGGTGATGGCGTCGCCGGAAAGAAGCACAGTGAACTTGGCGGGGCCGCATATGTCTACTCTACCGCCGGTAAAAATCGTCATTCGTGCTTTTGCCGAGTGCACGGTGACGACGCTGCCGTTCAGGACGTAAATGCTAGGAGCCGAGCGGGCCGTGCCGTTGTTCGCGGCGGTTCCGTTTTCCACGGAAATGTCTTTGCCTTGGACACGGCCCACAGCGCCGGGCGGCGCATCCTGGGCACGGGCAACCGCCGGGCTGAGCCAAAGAAGGGCAAAAGCGAGGATCGCTAGGGCCACGCGAATAGGCGCGGGGGACGTCGCACTGCCGGGCGTGAATTGAAACTTGAAGCTCACGGGGACCGCTATACTATACAGCAATGGACCTCGCCTCCAACTCTGGTGCGTTACCAAAGGGCCACGATGCCGGCTCGGAGGCGCACGTGCCCACGCCGCAGCTTTCGCGCTGGCGAAGGATGCAAATTCCGGTGTTCGCCTGGGCGGCGTACTGGACGATCCGTCTGCTCGGTCCGACACTGCGCTTTGAGATCGTTGGCGTACACAACGCCGTCCAAATTCGCGACGCCGGCGAGCCGGGAATTGGCGCGTTTTGGCATCGCTGTATTCTTCCTGCGGCATGGATTTGGAGAAATCGCGGGATCGTGGTGCTCAATACAGTGAACTTTGACGGCCAGTGGACGCGGAGGGTGATCGAACGACTCGGATTCGGGACAGCGCAGGGAAGCTCGTCGCGCGGCGCGATTGAAGGCCTGACCGCGATGGCGCGCAACCTCGAGGCAGGACGGCATGTCGGATTCACCATCGATGGTCCTCGCGGTCCACGCTATGTGGCGAAGCCGGGCCCCGTGATTCTGGCGCGCCGAACCGGGCGGCCGATATCCGTATTTCATATCGCGCTGAGAAGTGCGCATACGTTCCAGAAGTCGTGGGATCTTTTTCAACTTCCCTACCCGTTCACGGACGCAGTGATGTTCGTCGCGCCGCCGATCCGCGTCCCCGCAGACGCCGACAGCGAGATGATGAAACAGAAGCAGGCGGAAATGCAGTCGGCTCTGGAACGAGTGCGCGACCTTGCCGAATCATGGTTTGGACTGACGTATGATCAGCGCGCCAGGATTTGGGAAGAGTGGAGCGAACTCTATAGGCCGGCGGCGCCTGCTGCATCGCCCAAGTTCTCGGAACCAAAACGCCCCACGGGTTAGACAGACTTGACCGTTGGTCTGTCGTTGCATCGAGCGTCGCGTCGGGTATTTGCCCTGAGCGAAAGTGAAAGAAGAGCCTCGACGGTCCCTTTGCCTTTGTTGCGCCCTGAAGGGAGCGAATTTCCTTCGCCTGTCCGTCTGGCCAGTAGTATTTTGCCGCCATCTTTTTCTAAGCTAGTTCGAATGGCCCAGATGGTTCGACCTTTCGTTTGCGAGCATTGTGCTAGCGAGAAAACGAATTGGACTGAACCGTGTCCTCATGCGGTGGAAGTTTGGAAGGATGGCTACAACCGTGCGCTGAAGGAGCGCCAGCGCCCCCGGCTCACATCTGAGGACGTACGCCGGGCAATAAGTGAACTATCGGTTTCCTGGAAGAATTTTTACCACTTGGCGGCTGATGCGCTGAATCGCATCCTCGATGAAAAAGAAAAAATGTAAGCTTCCCTATTGCGACCGCAGATTCGTCGCGGGGACATCAGTGAGTCATGGCATAGACGACATAGTTGATCCCGATGCGGAAACCGAGATCGGAAAAACGTTCGGGATATTCCGGGCGGTTCGACCATTCCCATGAATCTCCGATATCCGAATTGAAGGAGATTGCGACCATGATCCGTCCTTTATCATCGCGGATGGCGCGCCAGTGCGCTCCCTTTCCATCGTCAGGTCCCTGCGGATAATCCGGGATCTTGTAGCCTGTTCCCAGATGCTCCGCGCCGGGGATCTGATGGCGGTCATTGAGATCGTATAGGGTGTGAAATATCGGGTCGTTATTCGGGATCTCGACGATCGGACGATCCGGAAAAACCATCCGGATGCGTTTCAAAAACATCTGCCACTCGTACGCGCCGTGAAAATCGTCGGCCATGAAGAAGCCGCCACGCAACAGATAGTCCCGCAAGACATCCGCCTGATGTTGAGTGATACCCCACTCGCCGACCTGCACGGCGTATAGCCACGGCCAATTGTAGACTTCGTCTCCATCATCGAGATTCACGTCCTGCTCAACCGACCGCGCGTCGACGCGCGTGAGTCGCCGGACCGCGGCGGCAAAGTCGCGATCGGCCGGCGGACCGTCCTGCGTCCAAAGCGACATACCCTCACGCCAATCGCCATCGAAACGCCCGCGGTAACCATCATTGGGGCCGGGCGGGTACATCAGACGGGCGAACGCCCATTCGCCGGGTCGCTGCCAGTCTGGCGGCAACGGTGTGGAGTCGCCATATTCGACGGAAGGGTATTGCCGGAACGCGCGCTGGGCAAACATCGCACCGACGCAACCAAGAACGCAGCAAGCCGCCAAGAGAACTTTCATCAAGCCTCGATGGAAGTCTTTCATGCTAGCTTCCAATCTCCTCGGCGGCACTCGAGTGTAGTCTACGATTCTATCGCGATAATCGTAAGGCGGGTTCAAACTAGACGCGCACTCAGCTGGTATGCCTTCCGTAGGCGGGCCATTTTTTCAGTTTTTCGAGGAGCAGGACGACTTGGCGTTCGGTATCTTCGAGAGAGCGCGAGCAGTCGATCACCTCGTCGGCGAGCTTGCGCTTTTGGTCGATGGGCATCTGCGCGGCGATGCGGAGTTCCGCATCTTGCCGTGAGAATCCGCGTTCCTTCAAACGTTCGAGCTGCTGCTCGGGGCGACACCAGCAGACGATCACGCAATCGAGGTCCCGCTGCGCGCCGGCCTCGAGAATGAGCGCCGCTTCTTCGAACGCCATTTCGGGGCCGCCCGGCCGGTCGAGCGCCTCAAACCACTTCACGACAACGTCGTGAATGCGCGGATGAAGAATCTGGTTCAGGCGTGCGCGCTTTTCCGCATCGGAAAAGACAATGGCGCCGAGTTTCCGGCGGTCGACGGCACCGGCTGGAGAGAGAATTTCCGAGCCGAATTCGCGGACAACTTCTTTGTAGGAATCTTGCCCCGGCTCGAGCAATTCGTGTGCGAGCGCGTCGGCGTCGAGAACCTGACATTCGCGGTCGCGGAGAAGGGCAGCTGCCGTTGACTTGCCGGATGCGATTCCGCCGGTGAGGCCTACGCGCAGCATCAGGAACGCGAGGACGCGGCCACGGGAACGCGCGATCCACGCCGCATCCGAGCGGCTTTCACCGTGTTGCTCATCAGCATGGCGATGGTGAGCGGGCCGACGCCTCCGGGCACGGGAGTGTAAGCGCCCGCGACTTCGACTACCTCAGGATGAACATCACCCGCGAGAATGGAACCCTTGGCGCGAAAGGATTCGAGTTTCGCGGGAAACTTCACAAAGATTCGCTCGGCTTCGGCTGCATCCTTCACCATGATTTGGCCCACGTCAATCACGGTGGCGCCGGGACGGACGAAATCAGGCGTCACCAAGGCCGCTTTTCCGATGGCTGCGACAATGATGTCGGCGCGGCGCGCGATGCTGGGCAGGTCCTTGCTCTTCGAATGGCAGATCGTGACGGTTGCGTTGGCGTGAAGCAGCAGCAGAGCCATCGGTTTACCGACAATATCGCTGCGTCCGATCACCACGGCGTTTGCGCCTTCGATCGGGATATCGCTGCGGCGGAGAATTTCCATCACGCCTACCGGCGTGCAGGCCACCAGACCTGGGCGATTAGCGACTAGATTGCCGACATTGACGGGGTGAAAACCGTCCACATCTTTCGCCGGAACGACGCAGTCGAGAATTCTTTTGGAGTCAATCTGCTTGGGCAGCGGCATCTGCACGAGAATTCCATCGACGTCGTCCCGATGATTCAATTCATCCACTAGAGCAAGCAATTCTTGAGTGGTAATCGAAGCGGGCGGCGTGAGATAGAAACTGGCGAGGCCCAGCTTTTCGCAGGCTGCCACTTTGCTATTCACATAAAGCTTCGATGCTGGATCGTCACCCACACGCACGGCGGCCAGCCCCGGCCGGATTCCTGCCGCTGCGAGCGTGGCGATTTCCGCCTGCAGCTCGGCATAGATTTGATCTCGAATCGCGTTGCCACTGAGGATGCGCGCGGCCAAGTGGAGGCTCCCAGATGTGATTTGTGCTGCGTTCGAATCCCGGATCATAGCATAGGAGATTTCCTCCCAGATGCCGGGATTGCTTCGCTCGGGGCAAGCTGCTAGCTTTCGCTAAAGGGTTGAAGAGGCGGAGGAGTTGGGATGATCTTCGGTGAGGGATCGGAACGGAAACAATTGGAACGGGCGATGCGCGAGGCTGGGCGTCTGCCGCCCGGTCAATCGGCCACACTGAAGTGGCCAGTGCTTCATGCCGGCACGGTGCCGCACTTTGACCCGCGGAAGTGGGATTTTCAGATCACCGGTCTGGTTGAAAAGCCGGTGCGAATCACATGGGACGCATTCATTCGGCTGCCGATGAAGGAGGTGACAGCCGACATGCACTGCGTGACGCGATGGAGCCGATTCGATGTCCGCTGGGAGGGCGTGCCGTTTACCGAGGTGATGAGGCTGGCGGTGGTTAAGCCGGAAGCAAAATACGTGATGGTTCTCGCGGAGCAGGATTACACATCGAATGTGCCGCTCGAGGATCTGATGCGGCCGACAACGCTTTTCGCGCTGAAACACAATGGCGAACCCCTGCCCGCCGAGCACGGTTATCCGGTGAGGTTAGTGGTGCCGCATCTATACGCTTGGAAAAGCGTGAAGTGGGTGCGCGGCATTCGATTTATGGAGGAGGACACGCCCGGCTTCTGGGAAGAAAATGGCTACAACATGTACGGCGACCCGTTCAAGGAGCAGAGATACAGCGGCTAAAAATGTTGCGGTGGCGGCTTGCGATCCCTACTTTTCAAAATTCCCCCTGTGCGCGGAAACTGCATCGACGATATAGTTGGCGGTTCTTTTCATCGACAAGGATAAATGATGATCAAACTTTCAGTTCTCATCGCCTCTGTTCTTTTGGCCATAGCAGCGCCTGCCCTTGCGCAGGTTCAAAACTATAAGCCGGTAACTCAGGAGATGCTTTTGAAACCCAGTCCTGATGACTGGCTGATGTACAGCCGCACATACGACGCGTTTCGCGATAGCCCGCTCAAGCAAATCAACAAGAAAAATGTCGGCCAGCTTCGCATGGCTTGGACGCGCGGCTTGGAAGAAGGCGTCACCGAAACAATTCCGATCGTGCACGATGGCGTGATGTACGTGATCGTGCCGGGCGGCGCCGTCGACGCGCTCGACGCCACGAATGGCGACTTGATTTGGGAATATAAGCGCCCATTCAAAAATCCGCAGACCGCCACCAACGAGCGGACCAAAGCGCTCGCGATTTACGAGGACATGGTCTATTTCACGACAGCCGATGGCTACGTGATTGCGCTCGATGCGCGCACAGGCAAAGTGCGCTGGCAAACTTACAAGACCGAAACGCAAAATACCTCCGGCGCGCTCGTCATCGACGGCAAAGTAATTTCCGGAGGCACTTGCGGCCGTGGCAGCGACACCTGCTTCATTGAAGCGGACAATGCAGAGACCGGTCAGAAAGTTTGGCGCTTCTACACCGTCGCGCATCCCGGCGATCCAGGCTACGACTCGTGGCATGGCGACAACTCGCAGTCGATGGCTTCAACTTGGGGTTTGCCCGGCAGCTTCGATCCCGTGCGCAACATTATTTATTGGGGCGTCGCGAATCCTATGCCGGACCAGCGGATGCTTCGCCACAATGGCAATCCGGATGGCACCGGCCGCTCATCTCCCGCTGACCTCTATAGCAATTGCACGCTGGCGCTCGATCCCGCCACCGGCAAGCTGATCTGGTATTACCAGCATTTGCCGGGCGACGATTGGGATACCGATCACACGCATGAGCGCACGCTTGCGCGTGTCGCGTTCAATCCCAATCCGAAATTTGTGAAGTGGATCAATCCGGACGTTCCGCGCGGCTCGATGCACGATATCGCCGCGATGGTTTCCGAAGGCGGCGACCTTTTCGTTCTCGATCGCAACGACGGCAAATTTTTGTGGGCTACGCCGTTTCCTTATGACGACCCGCGCACGCTTCTTGCGGACATCAACGTTCACACTGGCCAAACAACTCTGAATTGGGATCAGGTGATCAAGAAGCCGGGCGATCACAAAGTTCTTTGCTACTGGAACACGCGCAGCTACTGGCCCACGGCTTATCACGAAGCTACGCAATCGCTCTTCGTGCCATACATCGATAATTGCCGCGATCTGCAAACGCCCGCGCCAGGCGTGCGCGGGAGCTGGTCGGTGATTCCGCGTCCCGGCATCGATCCCAACGCGCTTACCGGCCTCGCGAAAATAAATTTGTCCACTGGCGAAACGATTCACTTCGATGTAGGTCGCGCGCCGGGCAATGGCGCGATGCTAACCACCGCCGGCGGCCTGGTTTTTCACGGCGACATGTCGCGCCGTTTCAAAGCATTCGATGTCGACACGGGCAAGCGACTCTGGGAAGCGATTCTCGGAGGCAATATTTCCGTCAGCACGATCACTTACGCCGTGAATGGCAAGCAGTACATCTGCGTGATGACAGGTTTCAATCTGAAAGTGCCGGAGCTGAGCAAGGAAGTACCGAACATGCGCACTCCGACGTACGGTAACGCAATCTACGCGTTTGCGCTGCCCTGATGCTCTCGCTGGGCGGCAAATGGTTGTAATATGTAACCCTTATCATGAACGAACGGTCTATTAATTGTAGGCCCGGAAGCGAGGATAAACCGTGAAGATCAATAGGCGCAAAATCCTGTCTTTGCTTGGAATTTCTCCCGCCGTTTTGGCAGCGTCAAGCCCCGCCATCGGCGAACCGAAGCATTCGCCCAAGAATCCCGCCCTGAAGGAAGCGAAATTGGAAGTCGTAAATCCCAAGGGCATGCCGCCCCCGATTCAGCTTATTCCCATGGCGCCTCGCCTTACGAGCCTTGACGGTAAGACGATTTACTTGGTGTCTGACGGCTTCGCCGGCGCCGATCGCTTTCTGAACCAGATCGCCATCTGGTTCCAGAAGAATATGCCCAGCGTGAAGACGGTGTACCGCCTGAAAGCCGGGTCGTATTTCGACGATGACCCCAAGCTAATGGCGGAAATGAAAGCCAACGGCAACGCCATGATCATGGCGTACGGCCATTGAAGCACCTGCACACCAGCGACCGTCGGTCACTGCGCACAAGTTGAGAAGATGGGGCTCCCCACCGCCCCCCTCGTGACGATCGCCTTCAAGGATCTCGCCAAGACCAACGCCGCGAACCGCGGCATGCCCGGCGAACGCATCTGCTTCCTCCCTCACCCCATGACTGATAAGACGGACGCAGAGATGTACGCTGTCTTGGAAGGAAACGACCCCGTCACTAACAAGCCTCTGATGCCGGAAATCATAGACGCGCTCACTAAGCCACTGACGGCCGAAGAGGAAAAGAGCGGCAAGGTAACCCCGGACATCGGCCCGGCTACCTACGTGGACACGCCGGAGAATCTCCAGCGAATCTACCTCGATAACAACATGACCGATTTCATGCCTATCATCCTTCCCACCGAAGAAAAGGTGCAAGCGATGCTCAAGGGCACGAGCCACAAGCCTGACGAGGTTATCGGCACGTTGAGCGCCGCCCGCGGAGCTCAACCGTCGTGGTCCTTCACGGTCAGGCATGTGGCCATCAACGCCGTCATGGCCGGCGCGCGCCCGGAGTACCTGCCCGTCATTCTGGCCATCGCGTCAACCGGGCAGCCTGCGCTGTTCAGTTCCACGTCCTCATTCTCCCGCATGCTGTTGCTGAATGGCCCTATCTCCGACCAGATCAAGATGAACTACGGCATCGGGGCGATGGGTCCTTTCGCCGAGCCCAATGCTGTGATTGGCCGCGCATGGACGATCCTTTCGAAAAACCTCGGCGGCTGCGGCATGCCGGGACTCAGCTACATGGGCACCCTGGGAACCAACTTCAACTACAACAACATCTGCATCGCGGAAACGGAAAATAAGCTTCCGGACGGCTGGAAACCGTTCCACGTGCAGAAGGGCTTCAAGCCGACCGACAGCGTGGTCAGCATCTTCAGCGGCTGGAGCCTGAACAACGTCGCCTGGTTCCCCAACATGCCCTACCACGAATTGATCAACAACTGGCTGACGCATTTCTTCTCGTTTGGCACCAGCGCCGCCACGCTGCTGCTCGATCCGACGGTCGCCCGCGAGGCAAAGGAAAAGGGATACAACTCGAAGGAAGAGTTAAGCGACTACTGGTCGAAGAACTCGAAGACGCCGGCATGGCTCTATTGGGACACGCACCAGAAGGAGTTGAAGCAGGCCCAGGCAGGCGTGGAGCCCTACGCATCGTATCTGAAGTTGGGTGATGGCGAGATTCCATTCCAGCGCTTCTACCGCCGCGGCCGTCCGGGCGGCCCGCCCATTCCCAACCCGAAATCTTCGATTGAGATCATCGTGCTCGGAGGCGAGACCAACACTTACTGGGCTGGCGGGGATTTCAGCCACGTCACCAGTGTTGCAATCGACAAATGGACCTGAGGATCGAGTAACCATTAAATAAACCGCGCGGCGTGGGAGGACCGTCTTACAAATTCTTCCACGCCGCGTAGGCTGCGCCCTTCAGCGGACATTCTTCGTCGAGAATCACGTGGATGGGAACCTGCTCGAGGAAATAGGCCATCTTTTCCTTGTTCTTGAAGCACGCGACAAATTTTCCTTCTTTCAGCTTCGGCAATATCTTCACCGCGATGCCGCCCGCGATGTAAATTCCACCGCGCGCCACGCTTCGTACCGCTAGATTTCCCGCTTCGCATCCATAAATTTCCACCCACAAATCCAGCGTGGCGATGCACACGGGGCACTGTCCCGCGAGGGCCTGTTGCGTGATTTCCCGGGCGGGATCTTCTGAGGGATCATCGAAACTCGGATGCCGAACCGATGGGTTTAGGAATTCATGGATGGTCCGAAAGCCCCTGCCGGAAAGAACCATCTCGGCGCTCGCGAACTCGTTACGGCTCTTGATAAATTTCCACAAGTCGGCGTGCTGATCGGTGTGAGGAGCAAAATCGGCGTGGCCGGCCTCGGTGGCCATGGGCAAGTGCTTCGTGCCGTCCCAGAAAAGTACGGCCTCTCCCAATCCCGTCCCTGCGGCGATCACGGCCCGATGAGCTTGCTGGGCCGGTACACCCGCGTAAATTCGTTCGAGGTTGATCGGCTGCATCACGCTTACACCGTAAGCCGTCGCTTCCAGATCGTTCAGCAGGCGTACGCGCTCCAGTCCCAACTCCTTCGCCAGGGTCGCGCCATCGATGATCCATGGCAAGTTGCCGGTGTGAACACGATTGTCCACCACCGGCCCGGCGATCCCGAACGACGCGGCGGTAACCTTCGCCTTCGTGCCGCAGACGAAGTCCTTGACGATCTCATCGAGGCCGGTGTGCTCGTGACTGACGTACCGCTTGTCGGTCACTTTCACGAGGGCGCCTTGGGCCGTATCGAACAGGCCGAGATTCGTCTTCGTCCCGCCTATATCGCCAGCAAGAATCATCCTCGCTCCCGCAGGTGCCAAAAATCGGGTCGATTGGAGTCTCCCAGCGCAAAAGGCTTCATAGTTCGCACCAGCGCTGTCCTCCGGTCACCACAAGGTCGTCCGCTTCCTTCGGCCCCCGACTTCCCGCCGCATAGTTGGGGAACGACTCTGGGGGCGAGTTTTTCCACGCTTCGAGAATCGGATCCACCAATGCCCACGCGGCCTCGACACTGTCGGCGCGATCGAAAAGCGTGGCGTCGCCGCGAATGCAATCGTTGATTAGGGTCGCATAGGCTTCACGTGAGCCCGCGCCGAATGCCCGCCGGTATTGGAAATCCATGGTTACCGGCTGAATGTGCATCTGCGAGCCGGGCGACTTTGCCCCGAAACAGAGTGAGATCCCTTCATCCGGCTGTATGTTGAGGACTAGCGAATTCGGCGTCGCTTTTTCGCCCTGAAAAACGAGGTGCGGCGCCTTCTTGAAACGAATGGCGACTTCGGCCTTCGCCCGCGCGAGGCGTTTGCCGGATCGCAAATAAAATGGCACGCCGCTCCAGCGCCAGTTATCGACGAACAGCTTCAAGGCCACAAAAGTCTCCGTTGTGGAATCCGGTTTCACACCCGGCTCCTGACGGTATCCGGGAACCGCTTTTCCGTTGATGGTTCCGGGGCCATACTGGCCGCGGACTACAGAAGTTGAAATGGTATCGGCCTGAAATGGCCGGATCGATTGCAGCACTTTGATTTTTTCATTGCGAACCGCTGTGGCGTCAAATCGCACGGGCGACTCCATGCTTACCAAAGATGTGAGCTGCAGCACGTGGCTTTGAATCATGTCCCGCATCGCGCCGGCCGATTCGTAGAACGCCGCGCGGCGCTCCACGCCCAGCGATTCCGACGCCGTGATTTGCACGTGGTCGATGTAATTTCGGTTCCATAGCGGCTCGAAAATCCCGTTGCCGAAACGAAAAACGAGCATGTTCTGCACAGTTTCTTTGCCAAGGTAATGGTCGATGCGATAAACCTGCGATTCGTCGAATACGCTGAGCACCTTCGCGTTTAGGTCGCGCGCTGACGCGCCATCGTGTCCGAAAGGCTTTTCGATAATCACCCGTGTCCATGATTCGCCGCTCTTTGGTTTCGCAAGTTCGGCGCGACCCAATTGCTCGATGATGCGCGGATAGACGTCGGGGGGCGTTGCCAAATAGAAGAGCCGATTCCCCCCAAGCTGATCTTTACGATCGAGTTCGTCCAGACGACCCGCGAGACGCCGGTAGGATTCGGGATCGTCATAGTTGCCGGTGAAGTAGTGAAGCTGGCTCAGGAAGCCTTCGCGCTTGTCGACTGCGTGCGACCCGTCTGCGGGTTTCGGTAAGCCCTCCTCGGTCTTGCGGCGGAATTCGTCGTCGCCCATTTCCGTGCGCGCGAAACCGACCAGCCGGAAACGCGGCGCCAGACAAGAATGGACCTCCAAGTCGTAAAGTGCGGGCAGCAGCTTGCGTTTTGCCAAGTCGCCCGAGGCGCCGAACATTACGACCGCGCAGGGGTCGTTGGGAGTTTCGCAAAAGTATTTATCGGGTCGGGGCATTCCGGCGACTTCAGTTGCAGAGGCGCTCATGTGTTTCTCCGTGAAATCTTTGAGGATTCAGTGCGGAAAGTTGGTCCGAGGAAGGTTCGATACGCTGGCCCGGCGCCAAACGCTCCGCGAAGAACCAGCCTATCACATTCCCGCGCGCCGCTCTTTTCCTAGAAAGGCAGATCGGCATCGACTGGCATACAAAACGCAAAGCGCCGAAGTCCCGCAACCAGGACCTCGGCGCCTTAGCGTATCGAACTCTCAGAAGGTAAACAGATCGAACAGATCGCCAATTGCCGGACTGTTCCCTGGAACGTACGGTGCGCTCCCCGCAGTCGGGTTCGGGAGGTTGTCTCGACTCCTGGTGCTGATCTTGCCTAAGGACCAGTTGCGCTCGATGAACTTCACGAGCGAAACGTGGTCCGCATACGTGTGCGAGATGTGCCCCGGTTTGGTGTACGGCGAAACCACGATCAAGGGAATGCGCGTGCCATCGCCGAAGAAATCCAGGGGTTGGATGTATCCCGAATCGTAATAGCCTCCGCCTTCATCAGTGGTGATAAAGATCGCGGTGCTGGCCCAGAGATCGGGGTTCGACTGCACCAGGTCCACGATCTTTTTCACAAATCCTTCGAACAGGTCCCATTTGGATGACGCCGGGTGGCCGTCCACCCATCCGCTCGGCTTGACGAACGACACCGCAGGCAATTTCCCATTTTTGATGTCCTTGTAAAGGTCTTCCGTGTCCGCGATGTGCGCAGTGCGAACGGCATCATCGGTCATGATCTGCCTCTGGTACTGAAACGGGTTGCAGATGTTGCAGTACTGATCGCTCTGCGGGCCAACTTTGCCATAATTAAGCTGATATTTGTCCGTCAGGTAAGCGTTCCATTGATCGCCGTAATATTTCCACGAGACGTTGGCGTCCAACATGACGTCCCCGATGCTGCGTTGCGTCGTGCCGGGAATCGTGAACGGTGTGTTATGGGAGTTCGTGTCTGTATAAGCGTCACTCCCGTCGCCGAAATATCCCGGGTTGTAGTTGTTCAGTAAGTAGTAGTGGCCCGCCTCACAGTTTGGCGAGATCGGGGGGTTCAACGTGCTTAGATACGTCAGAATTGGGCCAACTCCGGGTTGCGACGAGTCCGAGCAGTTGCTGTAACTTCCGCCGCCATATACTCCCGTCGATGTGCCGCTCGTGCCGAAGCCGCCATAGCCGTCTTCTGAATACCAGTTGTTAGTTCCGGTTGCGGGGTTTGGATTCTCGATTTCGTCTACCGGCCCGCCCGCGAACGTCATACCGTGATTGGCGTCGGCGGGATTCGGAGGAACCATGGCGTTGCCATCCTCATCACTGAACCAGATAGCATCGCCAAATCCCAATAGAATATGGTTCAAGCCGGTGCCGCCCATGCCGGCTTGGTGGTAGTTATCGCTCATCGCATAGTTGTCGGCTAGTTCCTTCGTATACGGGGCATCGCCTTGCGCCATGTTGTAAAAGGCCATCGACGTCGACCCCTCGCCCGTGGTCGTCTTCCCAGGCGCGTAATCGGTGCTGAAGTCCGCAGCCTGGGCTGCGCCGTTGCTACCTGCTCCGATGGTGACCTCAACCCAAGGGAACAGATCCGCCAGGCAGCCGCTAAGATTTGTTGTGGTCACATGGCTGGCATCGCAATCTTCCTGCTGCCACATTTGATAGAAACGGTGCACCGGGCTCGCGGCGTAAGAGTCATATGGAAGCAACGTGGAGTTAGTAAGCTGGAACGGCCCCGGCATCAGCGTCGAGTAAGGCGCCGAACTGCTTACGTCCGTGATCCGGCTGTCGGGGACCTTTCCCGTCAGCCCCGTGCCTCCCGTCATCAGAAACGCGGAGTAGTTGATGGGATGTTTCGACAAGCCATCTTCAGACGAAGTGGCATCGCCCAAATTGCAAATCCCATTATCCGTGCACACGTTTGTTGGCCCTCCGTTCAGCGGAGCCGGCAGAACTGGGTAAAGAGCCTTTGACGTCATGGGGCTAAGCTCGAACGTGGCGCCGCTGCTAACGGCCGAAAACTGATTCGCCAGCGCAAAATTCACGCCGGGCGCGCCCTTAGCCGTGATAATCCCTTCCGAAAGCAAATTGTTTACAGTCTCGCCTGGTTTAGGCTGATACGTTGCAAAGATGTGATCGAACGTTCGGTTTTCGCCGATGATGATGATCACGTGCTTGATGGGCGTAGCAGTGTTGGCGTCTGAAGAGCCTTGTTTCGGTGCCGCACCGGCCAGAGATGCGCCGATCGTGAACTGAAAAAGCGCAATAGACGCGAGTCCCACGCGCAAACCTTGCAATGCTTTCGCTGCAATGTGCTTGACGGACATTTGCCCTCTCATCTCCTAGAATATTGACTCCGTGCTGGGCGTGAGAGTGTTAACCGCCTTCTATTTCCGCTGAATTTTTGTTGTGTGAATGGAGAATCAAAACACTCGTGTCAGGTGAATCCTGTAGATCCTGAGTGAGTGAGGAGGGATGGACCCAATCAGCTCCGGCATTTGTTTAGGAATTTAACGTTGCGTTCGTACAGGCGTATGCTGGGATTTCTATAGCAGGGCGTAGTAGCGGATTAAATTCCCATCAGGCCTGCGTTCGCCGATGCCGACAAAAACGTAGCGCATCAGCCAGTCGTGCTTGCCTGCTTCAACCTCAAACGTCGGAAAAGCGCGCAGGTAGTATTCCGCGGGATCGACCGAGGGGCCGCCCGCGAACGCCATCGCGCGTAGGCGTTCCATCGTA